>Ga0137366_10000498_pt1 | contig 25950 bp, 21 predicted proteins | sample SagtaG_8_FD_104938 | JGI IMG/M metagenome (GOLD analysis project Ga0137366, IMG submission 104938) | Vadose zone soil microbial communities from Sagehorn Ranch, Mendocino, California, USA - Sage1_L_60_16 metaG | ecosystem: Environmental > Terrestrial > Soil > Vadose zone | place: USA...
CCCCGCAGAAGTCTTAGACACTGTGCTGCCGCTGGCGCATCGAAAGTTCGGAGAAAAGCAAGCGGTTTTGCAGAAGGAGTACCGGCACGACGCGGAAGTATGGGGTGTGGCATCGGAGATCCGGCAAGTGTTTTGGAATCTGCTGGTAAACGGGATCGACGCAGTCTCCAGAGGCGGTGTGATTCGCGTGCGAATTTCCAGGTGTCATAATCCACGCGATAAGCGCCAGGGAGTTCGCATTACATTCGCCGATAATGGAAGCGGCATCGACGCGCCTGAGATGCCCCGAATTTTTGAGCCGTTTTACACGACCAAGTCAAATGGCAATGGCTTAGGACTTTGGGTCGTCAAACAGATCATCGACCATCACAGCGGATCAATTCAAGTTCGTTCTCGAACTGATGGGTCACAAACCGGAACTGTGTTTTCAATCTTTCTTCCAGCGGGAACACGGTCGCGACTTAAGGCAACCGTGGTCTGATCCATCGGGCGTCTCAATGTTGCTTCGCCAGACGATCAGCCTTGTTTATTCACTCGCTTCGGCGGAGGTAACAGATATCTATCTCACAACTGGCCGCCCACCCGCCGGGGCGCGTTGCCCTCTACGTTCACGAAAAGCGCATCTACCCGTCATTCTTGTCGCCAGGTACTTTCGCCGAGGATGCGTTCTCGCTTGCCGTTCTGAAGTTTCGGGGTGGCATCCACAAGATCCGGAACCCCCAAACAGATCAAGACATGGCTGGATACCGTTGGCCACTCGGCGGTTGTCGAAGAGCTTCTTTCCTGGATTCGCCGCTCAAAAAAAGGGCCGATCAGATGGGAGCCGTTCGAACCAGAGTCGCCAGACGATGCCGATTGATCCCTTGATGAAGTGTGCAAAAACGGCGCGGATTGCCTTTGACTAAATTTTGACCAACGCAGTCGGCTAATGCCCGACAATCCTCGACAATACCGGCGGTTTGGCGTTTCCCCTCCATGCGCACAGAATTCAATTCAACCTCGCCGATTGTTGGGGTTACAAAAAAGCGAACGGAATCTCCACTTTGCCTCTTAATCAGTAGGTTGTAGGTTCGATGGTGAGCGCGGTAGGAATCGATCCTTACCCCTTGCAAACCCTGTGTTTTAGCGGTCCGGGGCATACTGTCCACACACTGGGCCGTGTTTCCTGGCTGGTGGCGCATGCCTTAGTCGCTTCGCTCAGGTCTTGCGTGAGCGTCGACGCTATTGACGATGAAGAAAAAGCCGGGATGAACTCCCGGCTTGCCTCAATGTACCTAAAGGTGCGATTGTCGCTATTCATTCGGATCGAGCACTAGGCGCACGAACCGTTTGGCGGTCGGCTTGGTCCCCGTTGGGTCACCTTCCCACTCGAATTCGTACTCTGCAACCACGGTGAAACCACGCACGAACTCGCGGGTATCGTCATGACCTGCCCCTCATCATTCATCCATTTGACCTGCCCCGATTCTCTCAGCCAGATCCGTTGTTCCGAAATTAGAACGTATATCTGCTGAGCGGTTGCAGTAGAGCAGCCGGCGCTAGATGCCGCATTTCGAAGGACGAATGGCGCGGTTGTTGTCAGTTTCTGCTGTTGTGCTGGGAGTCGCTTTGCAACGCGGCTGTCAAGGCGGTGACCGATAGCAAGCAGGTTGCGGACGTCACCAGGCGCAGGCCCTGCGGCAACGATTCTCCAAAGATGCGCTCGATCTCAGATTTCGAGGGCAGCGCAAAGCATGCGAGCCGCCAGCTTAACTCGTCGCTGAATCCTGCGCTGGACAATGTATAGAGCGCTTCCTTGCGAAGCGTCTCTGGGATGTCACGCCCGTGATCGCCCGTATAAGCCCCGAGTTGGATAATCGCAAACGCCGAGACCGGGGTAAGTTCGTGTGAACCGAGAAGCGTTTCGATCCACTCCGCCGCAGTTTTAGGCGGCACGACGCAGTTCGGCGGTCCGTACAGCGGGATGCGAGCGCCGAGCCTGCCAAGTGACCACAGCAAGGCCCTGTCGCTCGGATCTTTCTTGATCTTCGCAAGCACGTTATGGCCCAATTGTGCTCGAGTTTGCGCTGGGAGATGCTCTAACCCGGCGAGCAGCCGCCAGGTATCGCGCTCCACCTGGGCATTGAGACGCACATTGCGCTTGTTTGCGCCAAGATTGATAGTTGCTCCGTGACGTCGATACAGCTCATGCTGCTGGCTTGCACTGAGTCCCCCCGCGACACGACGTAATAACACCAGCAGCTCAATCTGACTGGGAATTTCACGAGGGAAGACCGGCGCGGACAGGTACACCTTGCGAAGCTGGCTCATGCGAGCCTCGTCTTGATGAGCGCCGAAACCTGGCCGCAAACAGAATCCAGCAAGATTGAGCCAACGGACTTCGTGCTGAGGAGATTTGCCGCGCCCGTCACAGAGCTGGGCAAGCGTGTCACCAAATTTTCGGATCGCGGCAATCGGCCAGGCATCCTTGCTGATGCCGACTGCCTCTTCCAACTTGGCGACCAGCTTTTCGGGCGGAACTACTTCGGCGTTTGGAGCTGAGCTATTGCTGAATACTGTTTTGAGTAATTCAGTGGCTGAGTTCAGCGCCTGCTCCGAGATGTTCAGTAGCAGTTCCTGTTGCAACACCGGGGGATGCGCCGTTTTACTCACGTCGCCGATGGCATGACCTTCATTGGCTCGCAGTTCGAATTGCAATCGCCAGCGGTGATCAGTTTCCAGCGACTCGCACCATAACTCAAGTGTGCCCATCTCCGTGAAGTTTGCTCGCAATCGCACAGCGAGTTCCCGTTCGCGCATCTTCTTGCCATAGCGCAGCAGCGTGCCTAATGGGGCGTGGCGATGGATCTCGTCCGGGTTCAGCTCAGCGATCTGCCCATGGGCGTCACGACGAACCGTTGAGCTGTAGAGCGTAAAGGAAACCGGGCGATTGGCGAGCACCGCGAACTCTCGGTTCGGCAGGGGAAGCGTTGTTCCCTCCTCGGTTCCATGCGGCAGTACACACACGCCGCAAATCCCGCGCTCGGCGCGCATGGCGACGTAGTACGTTCGCGCGCTGCCGGCCTTGATCCGGATTCCGCTCCCGTGCCGGATGCTCGCATAATAAGCGGCCCCAGTCGCCACCGCGCTATTCATGTTCTCGCATCCCAGCACTCTGGGCCGCCACGCGGAATCGTCTTGGCGAAACCAGTGAGAGATTGCCTCGACGATTCGTTCGCGAACGATGGGAGCTGCGCAGAAGCCGCCATTGAACAGGATGGCGTCGGGACGAACCATGCGAGTCGATTGGCTTTGCTGTGCCGATGGTGAGGACTGCCGGATTGCCGCCCCTGCGTTGGCGAGAAATGCGGCGAGATGTCTTGTGATGGCCGCATCGGCGGCGTAAGGCAATCCCAGTTCGCGGAGGCCGGCGCGGCCCTCCCGCTTCGGAGCTTCCTCCGCAGCGGTGAGCGGCAAAAAGCCGCTGGTGAGCACGTCCCAAATCTCTTCGCGGCTTAGTTCGGCTGCAAGCATCTGTCCGACTATTGCGCGGCCTGACCCCAGAAGCCTGACCGGAAGGCGCTCCAGCGTGGGATCGCCGAGCAGTTGCTCCTTCGCCGCACAGCAGGCGCGCTGCAGAGCGTGGCGTTGGCGGAGAGTGAGCTTTGCATCGCCGATCCTTTCTTCGACACGGTGCGCAAGTGCGATGTCCAGGTTGTCGCCTCCGAGCAACAAGTGCTCGCCGATCGCGGTGCGCTCAAGCTGACAATCTCCGGCGTTTCTGCGAACTCGGATAAGACTGAAATCGGTTGTGCCGCCGCCAATGTCGCAGATCAGAATATGATCGCCGTCGTGCAGCCCCAAAGATTCTAAATTTGTTTCGAACTGCTTGCGATGGCTGGCGATCCAGGCATAAAAGGCCGCCGTCGGTTCCTCGAGAAGCGTGAGATTGATAATTCCTGCGCGCTGCGCAGCTTCCACTGTGAGTTCACGGGCCTCTTCATCGAACGACGCGGGGACGGTGAGGACGATGGCCTGCTTTTCAAAGAGCGTTTGAGAATCTGTGGCGATAGTGTGATTCCAAGCCTGTCGAAGATATGCAAGGTAGCTGGCCGAGGCCTCTATCGGAGACATCCTGGGCTCTGGTGGCTGGGCATCCCACGGCAAAATCGCAGCGTGGCGGTCCACCGCACTTTGGCAGAGCCAAGACTTGGCCGACGATACCTGGCGACCGGGCACAAGGGCTCCCTGATCGCGCGCGAACACACCAACCACCGCTGCCGGATTCTCTTCCCACGGCAGCACGTAGGAATTGGAGGAGAGATCGCCCTCAGAGGGCAAATAAAGAAAAGAAGGCAGCGCTTGAAGCGCGCGCACCTCGCCTTCTGAAACCAGTTGCGGCACATTGAGGGTACGAATCGCGCTGAGTAATTCGCTGCCCTGCTGTTCCTGCCTGTCACAATACGCTACAACCGAGTTCGTGGTACCGAGATCGATCCCAATCCAGTAGCGAGAATGGTCATCCATTACTTTTCCGGCAGCACCGCGATGCCGCTGTTTGGATGCGGCAAGTCACAGCGCGAGCGCAGTTGCAGACTTCACGCACACGCGCTGCAAACCTAGCTCAAGCCCTCATCCTTTCGCTTTTTTCACGAATGTTCAACTCCAGCTTCCAGCGCTGTGCGCCATCGCGAGATACGCACCAGACTTCCAGCGTTCCGAGTTCGGTGATGCGAGTCTCGAGCCGCACGGGCAGCACCTTGCCCTCCTGTCCATCCAGCTTGAGAGTGACCTCGAGCGGACCTAGCTCTTCGATCTCATCCCCCCAATCCTCGAGCAGACTGCCAATTGCATCTTGCTTGCGCACCGTCGAGCTCAGAAAGCGAAACTCGGCAGGCTGTCCCACTACCAATCCGAATTCGCGTGCTGGAATCTGCGCTTCGGTTCCTTCTTCCATGCCGAAAGGGACTACGCAAAGGGCTTTGAGGGGAGCTTCTAACCCGGGCACGGCCGGCATTGCACTTTCTATTCCGATGTAATAAGTGCGTGCCGCGCCGCTACGAATGCGCACGCCGCGCCCGCGCCGCGCCCTGCCATAGTAGGCGGCGCCTCGGGCTACGGCATGCTCCAGGTCCGGCGCATCCAGCACTTCATTGTTTCCGAGCGTTTCGAATCCTTCTTCGGACAGCCAGCCGTTCAGCACATCCACGACACGCCTGCGCAGCATCGCGGCCTTCATTACCCCACCGTTGAACAGTACATGGGTGGGGCAGGCCAAGCCGCTTGGCCCGCGGCGGATATCTTCAAGTTCCGGACTGTTTTTGACCTGTTGCGACAGAAACCGCGCCAGATGTTTTGTGATCGCAGGATCGGCGGCATAGGGCAGCCCTAACTCCTGGAAGCCCACGCGGCGTTGCTTTGCCGGTGCCTCGTCGCTGGCAACTCTGGGGAAGAAGCCCTCCAGCAAAATGCGATCGAGATCATCGCGCATCAGCTCGGTGCTGATGGTGCCACCAATAAGCTTCGTCCCTTTGCCAAGTAGCGTGATCGGCTGCTTCTGGCTCTCTTCATCATTGAAGAGCTTTTCCTTTGCAATCCGGCACTGATGCCAAAGGGCGTGCAACTGCCAAGTATCAATGCGATGCCCGGCAGCTTCCAGCTTTTGTTGGAGCACGCGAGCCAGTGCCAGATCCATGTTGTCGCCGCCAAGCAGGATATGCTCGCCGACAGCAACCCGCTTGAGTTCCAACTCGCCGTTATGCTCGGACACTGCAATCAAACTAAAGTCTGTAGTGCCACCGCCAACATCGCAGACAAGCACAAGGTCGCCAACCTTGATGCGCTCGCGCCAACGCTCGCCCTGAGTTTCCAGCCATGCATAAAAGGCGGCTTGCGGTTCCTCCAGCAGTGTTACAGCGGGCAAGCCAGCGTGCTCGGCTGCGCGGCGCGTAAGTTCGCGGGCTTCTTCATCGAAAGAGGCCGGCACCGTCAACAGCACCTCCTGCTCGGCGAGCGCGCTCTGGTTGTGATCGCCCACATCCCAAACGGTGCGGAGATACTGCAGGTACTGCGACGACGCTTGCAGCGGTGAGATCTTCGGAATCTCCTCCGGGGTTTGCCATGGCAGAATCGCGGTGGTGCGGTCCACTGCGGCATTCGAGAGCCACGACTTTGCGGAGGCGATCAACCGCGCAGGACTCTCCGCGCCGCGCTTGCGCGCCAGTTCTCCGATCACGAATTGCGGTTCACTGTCCCATGGGAGGACGATTGCATCCTTCGGAAAATCGAGGCTGCCCGGAATGTAAAGAAAGGAGGGAAGCAGTGTGCGATCGGCAACTTCATTGGCGTTCACCAGTTGCGGAATGCTGTGCACGCTAATGGGTCCGCCCTCCTCGGCAGCGGCTTCGCTATACGCCAGTGCCGAGTTTGTGGTGCCCAAGTCGATGCCAACAATATATTGTGCGTCCAATTGCATCTCCTCTGAGTAAAGCGGCCCCAGCGGCCGTGTTGTATGAATTCGGGTATTCGTGTCAGCTCGAGTATTAAGAAATCTCCACTTCCGCGGGGGCCACGACGGAGCGGCCTGAGCCTTCGGGCAGCGCGGGGAGCTTCACTTCCTGAATGCGCCACCCGCGATGACGCAGCACGCCCCGCATCGGCGGAGCACCGGTAACGTTGCCGATGAGCTTGATGCATGCCGGGTCAAAACCGGCTGGCACCGTCACCGGCTGATCTTCCTCCGAGGCGATGACGGGCTGCAGTTTTACGTAGCGGTCGAGCACCTGGCTGCAGCTATCGTGAATCATGCGCACCGCAGCGCCGAGCTGTGCATCGGGATACCGGGTCACATTTTCCGACAAGAAGTCGATCAGGCGTCCGTCACGCTGCAACAAGGCGAGCATCTGCACTGCGCGATCGCAAGACTCGGCAGCCGGTTTCTCCGCTGCTCGCGCGGGCGACACAGCCGCCGCAGTGGTGCTGGAACGCGGAGCGGAAGAGATACCCAGCTCGCGCAAGATCTCCGCGGAGATCTCTCCATCTATGAGAATTGAGAAAAAAGACCGGAATGCACATGAAATGCGTTTACCTAATCCCGTCATTTGCAAACCTCCAAAACGCTGCTCGACAGATGTACGTTACCAGCTCAACTTATCATGGTTCGAATTCCGCTCGCAGACCTGCACTGTCCTTGGTTCGTTGACAGGGCGGTGAGGCCGTGTTCGGATGGGAAACTGTGAGCCGGAATGCTGTCCTCCCCGTGGATGCGATCTTGCACGAGATTGTCTCTTCTCTGAGTCGCCATTCGAACCTCGTGATCGAAGCCCCGCCCGGGGCTGGTAAGACGACTCGAGTACCACCGGCACTGATCGGTTCCTCCAATTGCATTTTGCGTGGTGAAGTAGTTGTAGTTGAGCCGCGCCGCATTGCAGCACGTCTAGCAGCGAGGCGGGCGGCGTGGGAAATGGGCGAACAACCAGGTGGCACCGTAGACTACCCCGGTTCGAGGAGGTGGCGGGCCAGGGCACACGGCTGCGGTTTATCACGGAAGGCGTGCTGACTCGGCGGCTGCTTTCAGATCCCGACTTGAAGGGCGTGAGCGCGGTCGTGCTCGACGAGTTCCATGAGCGCCACCTGAGGGTGATGTCGCGCTGGCTCTGCTGAATCGCCTGCAGCGGACGCGAACCGATCTGCGAATTGTGGTCATGTCGGCGACTCTCGATTCCGGGCCTATCGTTCAGTTGTTGGACGATTGTCCAAAGGTGCGCTCCGATGGAAAGCTCTTCGAACTTTCCATCCAACATCTCCCGTACTCGTCTCTGCCGTTAGAAACGCGTGTAACAAATGCGTTGGAGCTGCTGATTGCCGCAGATGCAGCTTTGGTCTTGCAAGCCCAGCTATGAGCGGCACAAATTCGAACGAGCCAGTCCTAAAAAAGAAGATTCCAGCTAAACTCTCCAAGCTGCGCCGCACCATCTCCACACGGCAGCGCATATGCTTGTGGCTTGTTGTGACAAGCGTTGTGACGAGCGTCACTGCTTCATCTGACGGAGGGGTAGTGTACTGGCCCATCAAGACGTAAGGGCATTGGGTGTTTTTGGAATCAGCATTGCATGGATTTTCGCGAAAATCAGTAAGAGGAAGTGTTTGAGGGTCGCTATGGATTCCCAAAGTACCGCGCCACCGCCGGCGCGCCGCCGATTTGTCGAGCTGATACTCGGTACCGGACTGATTGCATCTGCGGTGTCTTTCCTCTATCCGATACTCAAATACCTGATTCCCCCCAACTTGCCCGATTTCGGGAACGAGGCTGTGCTGGCTGCACGCGTCTCCGAGATCAAGCCAAACCAAGGTAAGATCTTCCGGTTTGGCAGCAAGCCGGGGCTGCTGATCGAGGCGACCGCCGGAGAATACTACGCCATGTCAGCGGTCTGTACGCATCTCGGCTGCACGGTGCAATACCGCGCCGACCTACGTCAGGTATGGTGCGCTTGCCACAACGGAATGTACGACATCCATGGCCGCAACATCTCAGGTCCACCTCCCAGGCCTTTAGAAGCATTGGATGTTCAGGTGCGAGGTGACGAGATTTTTGTCCGGCACAAGGCGGAGGGCTAGATGAGTCTGCGTGCGAGCCTGAAGCAGTGGCTGGACGAGAGGTTCGGCTGGGAGGCCCTGACTGCGCCGCTGCGAAAGAAGACAGTACCCTTGCACCGCTACTCGTACTGGTACTTTCTGGGCGGAATGACGCTTTTCCTGTTCGTGATACAGGTGGTCACGGGTGCTCTGCTGTTGCTCTACTACCGTCCGGGGGCGAATGAAGCCTTCGAGAGCGTGCAGTTCATCATGACGCAGGTCCAGTTCGGATGGTTGGTTCGCTCGATTCATTCCTGGTCGGCGAACCTGATGGTCTTTACGGCCTTCGCTCACATGTTCAGCGTTCTGTTTCTGAAGGCATACCGGAAGCCGAGAGAGCTGACCTGGCTGAGCGGGATGGTGCTGCTGTTTCTGGTCCTGGGATTCGGGTTTAGCGGCTATCTGCTGCCATGGAACACGCTGGCGTACTTTGCCACGAAGGTCGGCACCGAGATTCCAGGGCAGATCCCGCTGATCGGAAGGCCTACTCTCATCTTTCTCCGCGGCGGTGAAGATGTGACCGGCACAACCCTGAGTCGCATGTTCGGCTTTCATGTGGCGATCCTGCCTGGAATCGCCACGTTGCTGATCATGCTGCATCTCGGGCTTATTCAATGGTTTGGAATCAGTGTTCCTCCCAAGGTCGAGAACGAATGGAAGCAGTCGCCGGCTTCCCGTCGAGAAATGCGCTTTTTCCCGAACTTTGCCTTGCGCGAATTGATGGCCTGGTACGTCGCACTGGCCGCTCTGGGCGCGCTGGCGGCCCTGTTCCCATGGAACCTTGGGGTAAAGGCTGACCCCTTCGCATCCGCCCCTGCCGGGATTAAACCGGAGTGGTACTTCCTGTTCATGTTCCAGTCGTTGAAACTCATTCCCGCCAAGATCATTGGTTTAGATGGCGAATTGCTTGGAATACTCAGCTTCGGCGCTCTCGCCGCCGTTGCCGTGCTGTTGCCATTTCTGGACCGGAAAAAGCCTTTCAACACCAGCCGCTGGATCACCGGTGCAGGCGTGCTGGTGCTCACTTATATGGTGGCGATGACTATTTATGGGCATTTCGCGAGGTAAGGACGGCGTGATCTCGGCGCATCTCAGTTCCGCGCAGTTACGTAGAATTTCCGGCACCATCGTCTGCTGGGCGGGACTCGTGATCGTTGGCAGCATGGGTCTTTGGGCGCAGACGAAAGACTCGTGTATGGATTGCCACCAGAACCTGCCCGAGCCTTTCGGAGTTGCAGCCGAGAAGTTCACGGAAGATATCCATTCGCAGAAGGGACTGACTTGCGCGAGCTGCCATGGCGGCGATCCTACCGCCGATGATCCGGAAAAGGCGATGAGCCGGGCCGCGCACTGGAAAGGGAAAATCGACCGGCACCAGGTTCCAGAGCTTTGTGCTTCGTGCCACGCCAATGCCGAGCTGATGAAGACGTACAGCCCCAGCATCCGGGTTGACCAATTTCAACAATACAAGACCAGTGTTCATGGCCGGAAGTGGGCTGCGGGCGACGTGAAAGTGGCTGTCTGCACGGACTGTCACAGCGTTCACGATTTGCGAAGTCCGAGCGACCCGCGCTCAACGGTCCACCCCACAAACGTTGCCGCTACCTGCGCCCATTGCCATGCCGATGCTGGCTATATGAAGAGCTATGGCATCCCGGCCGATCAGTTCTCCAGTTACAACCGGAGCGTGCATCACGACGCCATGGTGGTGCGGGGGGACCTGAGTGCACCGACGTGCACGACCTGTCACGGAAATCACGGAGCCGCGCCTCCGGGCGTGGAGTCGGTGGTGAACGTTTGCTCGACCTGTCATGTGTTTCAGGCCCAACTATTCGAGAAGAGTCCGCACAAGACGGCGTTTTCGAAAGGCGGATTTCCCGGCTGCGTGACGTGTCATAGCAACCATGAAATCAAGCATCCGACCGATGAGATGATCGGTACCGACAGCCATTCGGTTTGCATCCGGTGCCATACGGAGGGCGATGCTGGCTACAAGATCGCCGCGGACATGAAGACGAAACTGACGGAGCTGGATTCCGCGCTGACGAGATCGAATTCCATTCTCGGCACGGCCGAGCGGGCCGGGATGGAGGTCGGCGAGGCAAAATCGCAGGCCAGCCAGGCGCGGGATTTTCTTCTGAAGTCGCGGGTGACGATTCATACACTCGATTCCGCTGAGCTGGATCGAGATGTAACGCCGGGCTTGAAGCTGGCGAAAGAGACCTTTGCGGCGGGCCAGCGTGCTCTAGACGAAAGACGCTTCCGCAGAGTCGGGCTCGGAGTATCGCTGATCGCAATCGCCATCGTTCTGCTCGGGCTGAGACTATATATCCGCCAGATCGAAAGTGAGTGAGGTAAACCTCAGCAAGGCGGTCGAATGCCCCCCGCACAGAAGGGTAGGATTTCGCTTGCGACAAGGCGGCGGACCATACACGTCCGGAGCGCCCGTCATTCAAATGGGCAATCCGAAAGTTGACTGACTTATCGTTACTAATCTGGACAGGCGTGATCGCTTCCGGATTGCCCACATCTCTCATACCGGCGCGAATAAAGAACCTTGCAGAGTACATCGAATTGTGTGCTGGTTCCATGTTTCTGCGCGGCGGATTTCTACAAAATGAGCGTAGTCATACTTGCGAGCGTGGCACCAAGGAGAGGACTACGTAGTCCCGGCGATCATCCCAGTTAGCTCGAGTGCATCTGTTACTGATACGCTGATGACTGCACACTCGCGGCGTTTGCGGCAGCTCCGGCATCGAGTGCGCGATCCTATCACAAGCGATGACGGCTCCGTCCAACATAGCCATCGAGTTCGTTCACGTCGATTATGCCGTGAACGGCTGCACCCTCATTTCCGACCTTAACCTGGCGGTACGTTCTCATGAGGCCCTGATCCTGCTGGGCAGGAGCGGCTCCGGCAAGACAACAGCCCTCAAGCTCATCAACCGTCTGCTCTCTCCCAGCCGCGGCGAGGTGCGCGTGGAAGGGCGCGCAACTCACGATTGGGACCCTATCCAATTGCGGCGCAGCATCGGCTATGCAGTCCAGGAGGTTGGACTATTCCCGCATTACACAGTGGAGGCCAATGTTGCTCTCGTTCCGAAAATCGAAGGCTGGGACCGAGAGCGGATTCAACAGCGTGTCTCCGAGATGCTCTCGCTTGTGGGAGTGCCTTACGAGCAGTTTGCCGGCCGCTATCCCCATGAGCTCTCAGGCGGACAGCGCCAGCGAGTTGGACTGGCGCGCGCTCTCGCCGCGAACCCGCCGATCCTGCTTATGGATGAGCCCTTCGGCGCACTGGACGCGTTGACCCGCACGGAGCTGCAGCGCCAATTCAAGCTGCTGCAAAGACGCCTGGGCACGACCGTTGTATTTGTTACGCACGACATCAACGAGGCCCTCCTGCTCGGCGATCGCATCGCGCTGATTGAGCGTGGGAGCTGTATCGGTGCGTTTTCGCGGACAGAATTTCTCAGTTCGGACGATGAAAACGTCAAGGCTTTCGTCGAGATTTATCGAGCAGGGCGTTAGCCGCTTTCACCCCAGGCGGGGTCCCCGGCAGGCCTCGCGTTGGCCTGGCTGGGGTGAAGGAGTGAGCTCTATGTCATTTGTCGAATTTGCCATGAAGCACCGCGTCGAAATCCTGACGCTCTCGCTGGAGCATCTGCGCCTTGTCCTCTGGTCGATCCTGTATGCGCTATTGATTGGCATTCCGCTTGGCGTACTGATCGTTAGGCGTCCAAGAATGAGAGCGTTCATACTTGGAACGAACAACATGATTCAAACCATCCCAAGCCTGGCACTGTTCGGACTATTGTTGCCGGTGCCTTGGCTGGGACTCCGGGCGGACAGGCTGACCATTACGGCCCTCACGCTCTACGCGCTGCTGCCGATTGTTCGCAACACCTACACTGGCATCCACCAGGTTGATCCCGCGGTGCTCGAAGTTGCCACAGGGATGGGACTGACGGGACGGCAAATTTTATGGCACGTGCAGATTCCGCTCGCGTTTCCTGTGATTCTCAGCGGCGTTCGGATTGCAACTGTCATCACCATCGGGATTGCCACGGTAGCCGCTGCGATCGGCGCCGGCGGGCTCGGCGAGTTTATCTTTCGCGGCCTGGCCATGGTGGACAACAACGTGATTCTCGCGGGTGCGATTCCCGCCGCGCTGATGGCCCTGATCGCGGACGGGATGATTGGAATGCTGCAGCGTGGTGCACGCTGGCGAAGGTGATATGAATCGCCGAACGTTCGTAACAGGCGTAACTGGAGTCACAGCGCTCTGGTTTGCAGGGTGCAGGGTTCGCGAGCGCCGTGTAGCGATCGCCTCCAAGAACTTTACCGAGCAGTTGCTGCTCGGAGAGCTGCTGGCGCAGGTTTTGGAAACGCATATCCGCGTACCTGTCGAAAGGCGGTTTTATCTGGCTGGAACCTACATCTGCCATCAGGCGATTCTCGCCGGGCGAGTCGATCTTTACGTCGAATACACCGGCACCGCGCTCACCGCAATTCTGAAGCAGCCGGTCATGGCAGATTCGCGAACCGTGTTTGAGAGAGTGCGCAATGAATACCAGCGCCGCTTCCATCTCAGCGTGCTGCCCTCGCTGGGCTTCAATAATAGCTTTGCCATTGTCATGCGCGCGGCTGATGCCGCCGCCGGAGCCATCTCCCGCTTGTCCGATCTTGCCGCGTATGCGCCAAACATGCGCATGGGCATCGGATATGAATTTCTTGAGCGTGCCGATGGTTATGCCGGGCTGGTGAAGACGTACGGACTGCATTTTGCTACGCCGCCCGTGGTGATGGACCTTGGGCTGTTATATCGAGCGCTCGAGGCAAAGCAGGTGGACCTGGTCGCGGGCTCCAATACCGATGGACTGATTGCCGCGCTCGGCTTGAAGGTGCTGGAAGACGACCGGCGCTATTTCCCGCCGTATGATGCGGTCCCGATTGTGAGGCCGGAGGCCCTGCAACAGTTTGTCGGGCTCCGCTCTGCCCTGGAGCAACTTGCAGGACGCATCTCAGAGAGCGACATGCGCCGCATGAATTACGCGGTCGATAGCGAGAAGCGAGATCCCGCGGATGTAGTGCGGGAGTTCCTTCAATCTTGAATGGCAGCGACGCTCAGGAAATCGTTCAGCTTTGATACCCTCCATTTACTCCCGCTACATCTTCTCTTCACAATATCTACACAGACCGTTGCCATGCTCATGCTGAAACAACTTCTAAGGAGGCTCGCATGAGCAATCGATTTGTTTTCGGGCTGGTTATCGCGTTGTTGGTGGCGGCGATGCTGGCTGGAGTCGGATACTACGCATACCACGCCGGTGTCGTGCACGGGATCGCCGAAAGCGGGAAGCTGCCGCCAGGGGCAACAGCGCCCGGCTACGTCGGACCGTACGGGTGGCATGGGTTTGGGTTCTTCCCGTTCTTCCCTCTGTTTTTCATCCTGCTCTGGGTAGTGTTGCTCCGCGGGCTGTTCTGGCGTGGCAGGTATTGGGGTGGAGGCTGCGGGTACCGGTACGGCAGAGGAGTGCCGCCGCAATTTGAAGAGTGGCACCGCCGCGCTCATGAGCAGCCTGGTGCGCCGGATGCTTCAGCAACATCCAAACCCTAGCGTGAAGCAGATTCTGGTGGTTGAAGACGAATCCCGCATCGCGAACATCGTCCGCGATTATCTGGTGCGCGCTGGCTACCGCGTGGTCACCGCGTCCAACGGGGTCGACGCCCTCACCATCGCGCGCACCCGCCGGCCGGACCTCATCGTCCTGGACCTTGGCCTGCCGAAGATCGATGGCCTGGAGCTCACACGGATGCTGCGGAAGCAGTCGAACGTCCCGATCATCATGCTGACGGCGCGGGTGGACGAGACCGACAAACTGCTCGGGCTGGAGCTCGGGGCTGACGATTACATTACCAAGCCGTTCAGCCCCAAAGAACTGGTTGCGCGAGTGCGAGCGGTGTTTCGGCGCGTGGACCCGATGCCCGACCCGGCAGCACTCATTCGCGCTGGTGACGTGCAATTGGACCGTCAAAAGATGCAGGTAACCGTGCGGGGCCGCAATGTTGAACTGACCCCTTCGGAGTTCGAGTTGCTCGCCACGCTGGCGCGCCAGCCGGGCCGCGTCTTCACTCGTGCACAACTGCTGGACGCCATTCGCGGAATCGATGCGGAGTCGTTCGACCGCGCAGTTGACGTGCACGTGAAAAACTTGCGGCGGAAAATTGAACCGGACACTCGGAACCCAAGATATGTGGTAACGGTGTACGGCGTCGGCTACAGGTTTGCTGAATGAACAACCGGCAATGCGAGTGGGGCGGCGGCCCTCCTTGGCGCAAGGATGATTGGCGTACTCACGGCAGCGCTGGCCGCGTTCGTTTCTTTCGGCGGCTCGCCGTAGCAGCATTTCTGCTGTTTCTCCTCGGAGTTTCCGGTGTAGTTGCCCTTGTCTGGCTCGCGCTGAATTCGCTTGGAATCCTCACGACTCCCTTGCAGGGCGGCATCACTATGGTCCTGATTGCGGGCCTCTTGATCGGTGCCGCCTTGATGGTAGTGGGCCGGGCAATGCAGCGCGTCGCCATGCCTCTACGCCGCGTGATGGAGGCGGCTGATCGCGTCGCGGATGGCGACTATTCAGTGCGCGTGGATGAGCATGGCCCACCGCCAATCCGCGGCCTCGCACGCGCTTTTAACACCATGACCGAGCGTCTCGGCAAGCACGACGAGCAGCGCCGCAACATGATGGCGGACATCGCGCACGAGCTACGAACTCCCCTCACCATCATTCAGGGAAAGCTGGAAGGTTTAGTAGACGGTGTTTATCCCACCGACGATGCAAATTTGAACGAGCTGCTGGAAGAAGCAAACCTGCTCTCACGATTAATCGAAGATCTGCGCACCCTTGCTCTATCGGAAGCAGGAGCCTTGCAGCTTGAGAAGGAACCAACGGACCTGAGTGAGCTCACTGGCGACGTGGTGCAAGCTTTCCAGGCCGAAGCTTCGGAGCGGCAGATCGAGCTAAAGCTCAATGCCCCCAGCGGCCTTCCTTACACAGACATTGATCCCATGCGGATTCGCCAGGTCTTGAACAATCTCCTTTCCAACTCGCTGCAGCACACGCCCTCGGGCGGAACGGTAGAAGTCAGTGTCGCTCAGCCTGAGAGCCAGACTCTTTCGGTTCAGGTGCGTGACACCGGCAGCGGCATGACGGAGGAGCAACTCCGAAGTGTCTTCGATCGTTTTCAGAAGGGGGCCAGTTCCCATGGCGCGGGGCTGGGACTCACGATTGCCCGCAACCTTGTGTTGGCCCATGGCGGCGAGATGCGAGCTTTCAGCGAGCCGGGCTCCGGAACCACAATTCGATTCACCCTGAAGAAGGCCGCCTGAAACCGGCAGGACCGGTCCAACTCAAGAATTGGCCTTTGTGTCAGGCGGCGTGTTCTCTCTCGCCGGTGCGCGGTTTCGAGCCCGATCCGATCGATGCCTCCATCTCGGCTTCGGCTTGCAGGTTCTCGAGGGCGCGCGAGATGGTGACGGTTGCCATTGTGCGTCCGCCGAGTTTGAATCGGACGGCGCAGTCCTTCGCCTCGAGGCTGCCGTCGATCTCAATCGCGTCCCACTTCTCTGCGTGGCCGCTGTACTCGAGGGAGACCTCGAACTGCCGCGTCCAGAAGAACGGCACGGTGGTGAAGCGCTCGCGGCGGCCAAGAATGTTTCTCGCAGCGGTCTGTCCCTGGCGTTCGGCAACGACCCAGTGCTCGATGCGAATGAGCTCTCCCGAATAGGCATCCGGCCAACGGGCAATATCGCCCGCGGCAAAGATTCCAGCCACGCTGGTCTCCAGGTACTCGTTCACCAGGACACCGCGATCGGTTTTCAACCCGGCCTGCTCGGCCAGCGCTACCGACGGCCGCACGCCCACGCCAAGCACCAGAAAATCCGCCTCGACGCTCGCGCCGCCACTCAGGAAGACGCGCTGTCCATCGACGCGCGCGACCGTCTCACCAAGATGGAAGACGGTGCCGTGTTCCTCGTGAAGCCGGCGGATGAATTGGCCGACCTCCGGGCCCATCACGCGCTCGAGCGGCTGTTTGTCCGGCGCCACGACGTGCACCTCGATGCCGCGCTCGCGCAGAGACGCCGCGACTTCGAGGCCGATGAAGCTTGCTCCGGCCACGACCACTCGTTTTGCCGAAGCAGCTTTCTCGATGATCGCCCGGCTGTCCGCGAATGTGCGGAGATAAAACACCTGCGGGGTCGGCACGCCTGTTGTTAGCGTGCTGGGATGGGAGTCGGAGGTGCCCGGCACGGACAGTCGCACGGGCTCGGCGCCTGTTGCAAGCAGGAGCGCGCCGAACTCGTAGGTCCTGCCGTCGCCGGTCTGAATGCGCCTGTTCGCCGCGTCCAGCGAAGTGACCTTCGAGTTCAGGACGAGGTCGATCTTCTGCTCGGCGTAGTACTCCGGTGAGCGCAGCGGAATCCATTCTTCCGGCGCGTGGCCCGCGAGAAATTCCTTGGAGAGGTTTGGACGATCGTAGGGCGCTGACTCGTCTGCGCTGATCATGGTGACCGGCCCATCGTAGCCTTCGCGCCGCAGCGTGTAGGCTGCGGCGAGCCCAGCAGCGCCACCGCCGACGATGACTACCGAGCTGGGAAGCTGGCGTTCCGCGCTGGCAGCGAGCACCGGCTTGCGCGCGGCGGGCTCCAGCTTTTCCCGCACGAAGAGCTTGCCCTCAACGCGCTCGACGCGCCAGCAGGGGATGGGGTCCAAGGCGGGCGGCCGCATCATCTCGCCCGTGCGAATGCTGAAGCAGGCATGGTGCCATGGGCAGCGTACCTCGTCGCCGACCAGCAGCCCTTCATCCAGCGGCCCGCCATAGTGAGTGCAGTTCGCCCCAAACGCGAAGAACTCGTCGCCACGGCGCGCCAGGACCACAGTCTCATTGCCGACTGTGCCTCGAATCATGCCGCCGTCGGGAAGCTGCTCAATCGAAATTCCGTTTGCAAGATCCGGAATCGCCATGGCGATGACCTCCTTTTGCCGGGACCTTAACACCGCCCGGGTCTGCCGCCAGTTCCCGTCCGTTGCGGCGCAGGTACGATACCCCAGCCCGGGGCCTCCAGCAAGCCTGTGTTTGCTTGCTGGGTGTAGGCCCGGGGTTGGCTGGCTGGGGTGGTTTGGTGCCGCCGCGCCAGAACAGACGGCATCCAAGTTTGCGTGGAGGGACTTCCAATGGCCCAGTGTGAAGTTTGCGGAAATGACTACGACAAGAGTTTCGAGTTGATCGCGGCCGGCGTGAAACACACGTTCGACAGTTTGGAGTGCGCCATCCATGCGATGGCCCCGATCTGTGAGCATTGCCAATGCAAGGTCGTTGGCCATGGCGTGGAGGTGGGCGGGCAGTTCTTTTGCTGTGCGCATTGCGCGCGGGCTGTTACGACTGCGGATGTAAAGGACCGCGCAGCCTAGGCACCTGCTTTTTCACAGCGCCTCCCAAAGCCCAAGGTTGGCCTGCCGATTTTGGCTGGAGTGCTTGAGCTGCGATTTTGGCTTGAGCTGCGATTTGCAACAGCGCGCATTGGATGCGTAAGCCGCGCACGCCGGAGAACCAGCGTCCGGATGGCAACAGTTCTCTGCCCCGCGGAATCCAACGTTCGAAGAGCATTCCGCCTTGCGTGCGCAGATCAAATTAGGCCGCATCTTCGGTGTTGAGCTTGGGCTGCACTACAGTTGGCTGATCATTGCCACTCTCATCACGTTTTCTCTTGCAGCGCATTTCCAGTCTGTCCATGCCAACTGGCCTGCCGGGATCATCTGGGGCACCGCGATCATCACCGCTGTGCTTTTCTTCGCCTGTATTTTTGCTCACGAACTTTCGCATGCATTAGTGGCGCGTTTGCGCAAGCTCCCGGTGCGCCGGATCACGTTGTTCGCGCTTGGCGGGATGGCGCAGATGGAAAAGGAGGCGAGCGACGCCAAGACCGAGTTCTGGATGGCCATTGCGGGGCCGATCACCAGCGTCGTCCTCGGCGTGGCGCTGCTTGGCATTGCGCACGCCATCGGCTGGGACCCGCGCCTGACTCCCGCGACTCCGGTGCTGTCGGTCCTCGTGTGGCTCGGCTTTATCAACATTGCCCTGGGCATCTTCAACATGATTCCTGGATTTCCGCTCGATGGCGGACGTGTGCTGCGCGCCGCCATCTGGTGGGCAACCGGGAATGCGGAGCGCGCCATGCGCATTGCGGTACGCGTCGGCCAGATTTGCGCGATCATGATGATCTTCTATGGCATCTTCCGATTTTTCAGCGGCGCGGGCTTTGGCGGACTGTGGTTGTCGTTCATCGGCTGGTTCCTCCTGCAAGCTGCGAGCGCCAGCTATCTGCAATTCGAGGCCACCACGCTCCTCCAGGACCTCCGCGCGAAGGACCTGATGACGTCGGAGTGCGCCGCGCTCGACGCGGAGATGTCTGTCCAGCAATTTGTCGATGAGCACCTTCTTCACACCGCCAACCGCTGCTTCGTCGTAAACGAGGGCGGCAGGATGGCTGGAACCGTGACCGCGCAAGAGGTGCGCCAGGTGGAACGTTCCCGCTGGCCGGAGGTGCGGGTGCGCGAGGTCATGCGTCCGTTGGATGCGGTCCGCTCCGTTACTCCCGACACTCCGGTCTTGAAGACCATGGAGTTGATGACCCGCGAGGACCTGGACCAGGTGCCCGTGATCTCCAACCGCCACCTCGAAGGCATGATTTCCCGCGCGAGCATCCTGCAGGTGCTGCAATCGCGAGTTGAGCTCAACAAGGCCGCATAGCCGGCACGAGTTCCACAGGACCAGCAAAATCAACTACCCCGCCCTAACCAAAAGATGTTAGGACGCGACACCCTGGGATCTCCTGTTTTCCATGCTTAATGCCAGTCCGAGCTACGCGAGCCGCTGCTGGTTCCAGCGTTTCGCAGCACGCTTGCCGAAGGCGGTCAGCGGGCTCTTGGTCGGGGCAGTTTCGCTCATGTGCCCGCGATGCCGTTCCGTGCTCGCTTCCTCGGCGCCGGGCATAAAGCGATTGGCCGCGCTGAGCACGCGTACCGCGGCCCCGGGAGCCAGGTCATGGGCCAGAATAGCGAGCTTGGCCGGGAGACCCAGGACCACTTCGGCTTCGCCGCGGCGAATGGCCTGCACAATTCGTTTCGCGGCCCGCGAGGCGTCCATTGCCAGAAATGGCGTGCTCGCGGAGATGCCGAACCAGGTGTACTCCGCGCGGTTGTTGCCTTTGAAAAATGCGTTCAGATGCGAGCCCGTGCGCATCAATCCGGGGACAACGGTGGTGACGTGAATGCCCTGCGAGGCAAGCTCGGCCCCGAGGCCCTCGGAGAATCCGACGAGCGCAAACTTTGCCGCCGTGTAGGGCAACAGATGCGGGACCGCGACCTTTCCTCCAACCGAGGTGATGTTGGCGATCCTTCCCCGGCGGCGCTCCAGCATGTGCGGCAGCACGCAAAGTGTGGTGTGCACCGCGCCCCAGAACATCACGTTCATGGCCTCCTCGAAGTCCTCTGGCGCCTGCGCGCTCAGGGGTCCCACGACGATTGTGCCAGCGTTGTTGATCAGCACATCGATGGCGCCGTAGTGCGCGAGCACGGAGTCCACCATCTCCTCCACCTCGCTTCGCTTTGCCACGTCGCACCGCAGCGCCAGCACCTCCGCTCCATTGCGGCGAAGTTCCACCTGGGCGCGGTCCAACGTCCCCTGGTCGCGTCCGCAGATCGCCAGCCGGCAGCCTTGCCGTGCGCACTCCTCCGCCATCGCCAAACCCAGGCCGCGGCTTGCGCCGGTGATCAGGACAACCTTGCCGGCGAGAGACACGGTCGCGAATGCGTCCCAAAGTGCCCTCCCTGCCACACCCGCGAGAAGACCCGCCCCACTCACTGCGGCAACGCCGATCGCAGCCGCACCGGCTGCGAATGTCCAGGACAAATTGCGCTTATGTTTGCGCGCCATAGGCACCCCTCCTTCTCATTCCCAATTTGCCCAATTGCGGGCAGATCGGACCCCTGTGCGGATTTCCATAATTGGGATGCCAAAGAAAGCAGTGGAGCAGAGCTGCGGGAAGTCTCGGAGTCGATTTTCCTCGGTGGCCGACTGTTCCGTCCGTCGGTGCTCAATAGCAGCGCAGTCAGGACATCGCGCCCAAACCGGCGGCATCTGAATGGAGAAAACACCTCGAAAGGCTGGGAAATAATATGAAACAGGACGCAATCATTCCGATCCGTGGCTCCGGCCCTCCTGTAAGCACCTCGCATCGTCCTCAATTGCGACATCTGGGAGCACTGCTGGGCGGAACCGCGCTTGCGGTGTACGGGTTGTCGCGCCGCTCCCTTGCCGGCGCCCTCATGGCGAGTTCCGGAGGTGCGCTGGCGTACTACGCCTATAGCGCGGACTCCAAGCCGCAATCATTGGAGGCGCAGGGCAGCGTGCTGCTGAACTGTTCTGTCGCGGAGGCATTCCAGTTCTGGCGGAGCTTCGAGAACCTGCCTCGCTTGATGGCCAATCTGGAATCGGTGACCGTGACGGATGAAAAGCACTCGCAGTGGACGATCCGAGGACCTCTGGGTAAGCCCATCACCCTGAACTCGGAGATCGTCGAGCAGCGCGATAACGAGTACATCGCCTGGAGAACGCTCCCCACCAGCAACGCCAAAAAGGGCTCGCTTCGGAGCCCGTCGCTTCCCGGCCCCGAAGTGGAGGCAAAGGGTATTGTCAAATTTCACGAGGCGCCACACGGCCGCGGGACCGTGCTGGAGGCCAGAATTCGCTATTGGCTTCCCGGTGGAGCTCTGGGCCGGGCGGCTGCCAAAGCGCTGGGCAAAGACCCAGACTTCATGATGCGCCAAGACCTGCGCCGCATGAAGGCGCTGCTTGAGACCGGAGAGATCCCCACGACCGAAGGCCAGCCGCATGGGCCGCGCACGCTGTTCACAGGCGTGGCCCGCGTCATCGATCCGGACCAGCCCGTGCGCCGCGATGTGGGCCTGCGTCAGGCAATCGAGGAGCAAAGGAGGGCGTCATGAAGGCAGTATGTTGGATGGGCGCGGAAAAGATAAGCGTCGAGACGGTGCCCGAGCCGAAGGTCCTGAACCGGCGCGACGCCATCATTCGCATCACGAGCACCTGCATCTGCGGCTCCGACCTGCATCTCTACAACGGATTCATGCCCACCATGGAGCAGGGCGATATTCTGGGGCACGAGTTCATGGGCGAGGTGGTGGAAGTCGGGCCGGGTGTGAATCCGGAGAAACTCAAGGTTGGGGACCGCGTCGTGGTGCCGTTTACCATCGCCTGCGGCAACTGCTTCTTCTGCAAACACCAGCTCTGGTCCTGCTGCGACAACTCGAACCCGAACCATTGGATGGCCGAGCAGTTGATGGGATACTCCCCATCCGGGCTCTTTGGCTACACGCATATGATGGGCGGATATGCCGGCGGACAGGCGCAGTTCGTTCGCGTCCCATTCGCCGACGTCGGCCCGATGAAGCTGCCGCCCGACATCAGCGACGAGCAGGCCGTTCTCCTCTCGGACGTCTTCCCTACCGGCTATTACGCTGCGGTCAACGCCGACATCGAGCCCGGAGACAGCGTGGCAGTCTGGGGCTGCGGGCCCGTAGGACAGTTCGCCATTCGCTCGGCCTTCCTGCTCGGCGCAGAGCGCGTGATCGCTATCGACCGCTTTCCTTACCGGCTGAAAGCGGCGCAGGAAGGCGGCGCCGAGATCATCAACTACGAAGAATGCGATGACCTGATTCAGACGTTGAAGGACATGACTGCGAACATCGGCCCGGACCGCTGCATCGACGCGGTGGGAATGGAGGCCGCCGGCCACACCTTCCCGTTCCTGCTGGACAAGGCGAAGCAGAAGCTGCGTTTGCAGTTCGACCGTCCCAACGTGCTGCGCCAGACGATCCTCGCCTGCCGCAAGGGCGGAACGGTCTCGGTGCCCGGCGTCTACGGCGGCTTCATCGACAAGATGCCCATGGGGCAGTTTATGAACAAAGGCCTCGTGATGAAGACGGGCCAGACGCACATGATGCGCTTTATGCAGCCCCTGCTGGAGCGGGTGCAGAAGGGCGAGATCGACCCCAGCTTTATCGTCAGCCATCGCGTGAGCATCGACGAAGCACCCAGAATGTATCAGGTCTTCCGCGACAAGCAGGAAGAGTGCACAAAGGTCGTGCTTGATCCCTGGGCCGAAGCCAAGGCCGCATAGTGATGTCACGGGTGCCCCAGTCAAGCTTCTTTGCTTGACTGGGCTTTTTGTTAGCACAGGCAACGAAATTGCCTGACGAAGCTGGCGTTGCGGCGACCATTGGAGCGAAAATTCCGTCTGCGGACCACGCGCGCGGAGCGCTGAATTGAGTCATCGGAGCCCGGAGCTGAGCAACTCGGAGATCGCGGAGCTGCTCGCCATTCAGTCCGAGCGAGAAACATCGCACAAGCAGAGGGCGCTGCGACGCGCTTCGCGGCGTGCCTTTCTTTGGCCGGAAGAGGCCGCCGATCTGCTTGGGCAAGGACGTTCGCTCACGGAGTTGTCCGCGGTGGGCCCATATCTTGAGCATTGCATTCGACAGTGGATCAACGACCCTCCTCCGCTGCCTACACCGCCCGAGATCAGGGCCGGCTTCTTCACCATCACTGAGGCGCGCGCCGCACTGGCAACAAATCCCGGCTGGCTCGGCGGTATCCGAGGCGATCTGCAGATGCATACGCTGTGGAGCGATGGCTCGGGCTCGGTGCGCGAGATGGCCGAGGCCGCCTCCGAACGCAACTACGAGTACATTGCCATTACCGACCACTCCAAGGGGCTTAAGATTGCAGGCGGTATTGACGAGGCGCAGTTGCAGGAGCAGGCCGAGGAAATTGCTGAACTCAACGATTCTTTGAAGTCCGCGGGCAGGCAGCTTCAAGTCATCCGCTCGGTTGAATTGAATCTGGATCCCGGCGGGCAGGGCGACATGGACGAGCGCACTCTGGCGCAGCTCGATCTGGTGCTCGGTTGCTTTCATTCATCGCTGCGCAAGAAAGAGGACCAGACGGAGCGATATCTGGCTGCGCTGCGCAATCCGTCGATCCACATCCTCGGGCATCCGCGAGGTCGCATCTACAATTTCCGCGTGGGGCTTCGCGCCGATTGGCCGCGCGTCTTCGGCGTGACCGCGGAGTTGGACAAGGCCGTCGAAATTGACGCCTATCCTGACCGGCAGGACCTCAGTCCCGATCTTCTCTTGATGGCGAAGAAGGCGGGCTGCCGGATCTCATTGGGCACGGATTCGCATGGCCCCTCACAGCTTGCCTTCATGGAGTTTGCAGCCGCCTCGGCCCTGCTCGCCGGAATACCGCGCGACCGCATTCTGAACTTTATGCCCCGGGCAGAGCTTCTCAATTGGGCGCGCAACCTGCACGATGCGAAGCGCGCCGCGTGATTGATAACATCTCAGGCACATGCGCATCTCTCGCGAACTTCTGCTGATCTATCTTGCGGCCTTCGTGCGCTCGTTCAGCATAGGTTTGCTCGGCGTGCTGCTTGGTGTCTATCTCTTCCGTATCGGTCTGGATTCGACCCGCATCGGGCTGGTGCTGGCGGCGGGGCTGGCCGGCGGAACCGCAGCCACTGCGCTGGTCAGCCTGCGGGGAGACCTTCTTGGGCGCAAGCGCGTGCTTGTGGCGCTGACACTGCTGAGTTGCATGGGCGTCGCCGCGCTCGCGCTGCTGCCCGTCTTCGGCGCGCTGCTGGCGCTCGCCTTCCTCGGAATGCTCAACGGCATGGGCACGGATCGCAGCGCCGCCTTCGCGCTGGAGCAGGCCATTGTGCCCGGGCTTGTGACGGACCAGGGCCGCACCTGGGCGCTCTCCTGGTACAACCTGCTGCTCGATGCCGGAGGCGCACTGGGTGCACTGGCAGGCGCGTTACCCTTCGCACTGCAGGCCTGGGCGGCCATCGACATCCTCCTCGCTTACCGCTACGTCTTTTTGGGTTGCGCCGCGGTGCAAATGCTGAGCGCCGTCCTCTACCTGCAGCTTCCGCCGGCAATCGAGGTCGCGCGAAGCGCGGGAATCGCCAGCCCGGCGATCAGTGCCCAAACCAAGTCCATCGTGAGGCGGCTTGCTGCGCTGTTTTCGATCGACGCATTCGGCGGTGGGTTTCTCGGCGATGCCCTGGTCGCATACTGGTTCTTCCGCCGCTTCGGGGTGGACGAGAAGTCGCTCGCGACGTTGTTCTTCACGGTGCACCTGCTGAATGCCGCCTCGCATCTGGGCGCAGCCTGGTTATCGCGGCGCATCGGCCTGGTGAACACCATGGTCTTCACGCACCTGCCGTCGAGTCTATTCCTGATCGCAGCGGCCTTTGCTCCTGGCGTAAAATACGCCGTCGTATTATTCCTATTGCGCGAGTCGCTGGTGGAGATGGATGTGCCTACACGGCAGTCCTATGTTGCGGCGGTCGTGCAGCCCCACGAGCGCACCTACGCCAGCGGCATCACCAACCTGACGCGCACGCTCTGCTGGGCCGGGGCTTCGTCGATTGCGGGCGCGGTGATGCAGAACCTCGTCTTCTCCGCACCGCTCATGCTGGGCGGCGGACTGAAGATCGCCTATGACCTGCTGCTCTATCGCAGCTTCCGCAAGCTGAAGGCGCCCGAGGAGGTGCGGATACAGCCGATAACAAGTTGAATGCCGCTCAGTTGACATGGGCCTTGCTCAGGCGAGATTGTAGGAAGAACGATGAATCACTGCACGAAAAAAGCAAACCATAAGATCCGAGCTTTTCTCGCTCCCGCGGCGGTCGCGCTTATGTTGCTGGTGAACGCGGACGCCACGCAAAAAGGAAGGCCCCAGCCCGATGCCAGCATGTGGAAGCCGGTCGAAGCCGCCATGGGTCGCCCAGGCACGCTTCAGCCCGATGGCGTCTTCAAGTTCAGCATGCCGCGCAAGGACATGAGAGTCACGGTGCAGGGCACGCCGATCCACGCAGGACTGGCGCTGGGGTCGTGGACTGCGTTTCTGGGAAAGCCCGGCAAAGCGATGGCGATGGGCGACCTGGTCCTGTCCGAAGACGAGGTCGGGCCGGTGATGTTGAAGCTGCAGCAGGAGGGCGTACAGATCACTGCCGTTCACAATCATCTGCTGCATGAGACGCCGCGCGTGGTGTACATGCACATCGAAGGCCACGGAAATGCGGCGCGGATGGCAAAGGCAATCCGCGATGCGCTGGCTCTCACCAAAACGCCCGCGCCGACGGCGAGCGCACCGGCCAAACCCGAAGACCAGAACATTGGCATCGATACC
>Ga0137366_10000500_pt1 | contig 25908 bp, 24 predicted proteins | sample SagtaG_8_FD_104938 | JGI IMG/M metagenome (GOLD analysis project Ga0137366, IMG submission 104938) | Vadose zone soil microbial communities from Sagehorn Ranch, Mendocino, California, USA - Sage1_L_60_16 metaG | ecosystem: Environmental > Terrestrial > Soil > Vadose zone | place: USA...
CAGGAGTCCGCCAAGACCGAGGCCGACGAGGGCGCCCCGGAGGGGTTGCCTCTTGTAACCACGGAAGCTCACGACCCGAGCAATAATTGCCGAGACGACCAATACAGACGCGCAAAGCAGGATCCAACTTCCGGGAAAAAGACTCCGTTCCGGAGGCGGAAGGCCAAGCGCAAAAACTGCGGGTAGAGCTGAACCGACCACTGCTAAAAAGCTAGTCGCGAGCGCGCAGCCGGAGAGGCGGAACACTCGACGACGGCCTTCCGCCGAACGATTCACAGGAAACTGCGGAGCTAGGATCAAGCTCACGCTGAGAATAAGCATCCAGCTGCGACGGACAAGACTCATCGTTAGAATTGCGACTCGAGCAACCGCCACGCCCAAGATAACAAACGGAGGGAGAGGACCGCCATTCAGCTGTCGGAGAGCCGCCTCGCGTACAACATTTCCAGGTGAGGAAGCGACGGCTATGGCTCCCAATACCGAGCCCGCGAATCCAGCCCAGACCAGCTTCGAGAGCGAGGTCCGCGATTTTGGATGAATCGCAAGCAGTACTGCAAACACAGTGAATACGATTACCTGGGTTGTGGCCGCAGTCTCAGAAGTTCCAGCCGCTACGAACGTAAGCAACGGCAGTAAAATGTTCATCAAACGAGTGCCGGTCTGAGCGCGCCTTCGGATCGCAGATGCTGCCACTCCGCAACACAAGGTCCAAAGGATAACCGGCGTCAGATAAGTCAGCGCTCCCGTTTGCCAGTACAGGGATTGACCTAGGTCGGGCGCACTCGCCAGGGCTGCCAAAACGATGAGTTCCGAAGCTGCAGCAATCGATAAGACATCGCGTCGCCAATCCAGTGCCCACAAAATTTCCCGCATCGACCAAAACGTTGCAGCGAGCCAGCCAACCATCAACATCGCTGGCAGGAATGGGATGAGATGGGGTCCCAGAGCGGTCGACGTGCCAATCAGGGCGGTGGATGAAAACCTACCTGACCACGTCGCATAAATCCACTTCTGGGCGCCCCAAAATCCCTTGTTTCGAAAAACTGCAGCGTTGCAATAATCATCCGCCATGAGTCGCGAAAATGTTCCTAGGTACCCATAGAGTGCGAGAGGGATCGCCAGAAGGCACGCGCATGTCAACGGCACTGTCGACAGAAGAGAGGAGTGTCGATCCGACCCTGTCGGAAAGGCCGAGTCTTTCTCCGAAATGGGCAGTTCGAGAGCCATCGATGCGAGCTATAGATGCAGCGTGCTTGATCAAACCACGGGTATTCATCAGTTACAAGTTGAAATTTCTGTCGTGCTCCTGTACTCATTCTTATTTGGCGATGTGACTCTCTGCAATGGATAAGGGTACACAAGTCGCTCCAGAACCATCGGCCCTAAGCTCTGAAGGCGCTCCCAGGGCGGGGCGGGGTTCGACGATTTGGATCAGAGTTGGGGCCTGGGTTGTCGCCGTTTCTGTCGGAGCGGCGCAGGCGTGGGCCACGCGGTTCACCATGAATCCGGATGGCATTTCGTATCTGGACATTGGGGACGCTTACTGGCGGCACGACTGGCACAACGCGATCAACGCTTATTGGAGCCCGCTGTATTCGTGGATTCTCGGCCTGTTCATTAACGTGATTAAGCCCACACCCTACTGGGAATATCCGCTGGCACACCTGGTGAATTTCCTGATCTACGTGGCAGCGTTGGGATGCTTCGAGTTCTTTCTGGCGGCATTCATCTCCCAACATCAAGTGCAGTCGAAGCTGCTCGCGGACCGCGAGATCGGGATTCCATCATGGGCCTGGTGGCTAACAGGTTACTCGGTCTTTGCTTCGAGCGCCCTATTGTTGATCACGTTAGCCCTGGTCACTCCCGACATGTGCGTGATGGCGTTGGTTTTCCTTGTCTCCGGGCTACTGCTGCGAACTCGAAAAAAGAACGCGACGAGGACAACGTTTGTGTTGCTGGGAGTAGTACTTGGGGTCGGTTATCTGGCAAAGGCAGTGATGTTCCCCCTGGCGTTCCTATTTCTTCTGACGCTTATCGTTCAAATAAGTGGCGATGCAAAACAGCGCCGGGAGGTAGCTCTAGCGCTATTCGCATTTGCGCTGATTGCCGCTCCATTCGTACTGGTTCTATCCGTACAAAAAGGCAGGTTCACATTTGGCGATAGCGGGCGTATAACCTATGAAATTTTTCTAAATAAGGTCGCGGTTTTCACTCCTACCGGTTCGGCGTTGGCTCATCCCGTGAGAATCATCTTTACCGATCCGATAGCACACGAGTTCAGACAACCCATAGATGGCACGTATCCACCGTGGTACGACCCTTCCTACTGGCACGAGGGATTAGCACCGCGTTTCGATTTCACAAGTGAGCTACGAATACTCGCGTTTGGGTGCGCCACGAACTTGTTCATCATCGGAAGCGTATTTCAGCAATTAAACTTTACGGTGGGCTTATTCCTACTCTATTTCGCGAACCCAAGCCCGTGGGCATGTTTCAAATCGGCATTGAAGGGCTCGCCATTGCTTTTGATCCCTGCAATTATCGCGATTGGCGCCTACGTGTGCGTATATACGGAACCGCGGTATGTCGCACCATTCGTAGCGGTTCTCTGGATGATAGCGTTCGCTGGTGTACATCTGCATCACTCCGCCGGAATGACGAGACTCGTTAGCACGGTAGTCATTGGTATTGCCATTACGACAGCCGCATCCCTGTTCTCTCGATCTGTCCGCGACTGGAGGCAGCCTCCCCCCGACTACGTTCAGGCAGCCGAAGCATTCCGCAACAACGGTGTTGATCCCGGAGCGAAAATTGCAGTCATCTCGGACCAGCCATTTGACAGGGGAGGCGCGTTCGTAGCACGGCTTGCAGGAGCCAAGATCATCGCACAAGCGATCGAACCCTCGAGGGTGTTCGGGAAAGATCGGAAACGAGAAGATGAAGTTCTCAAGGCTTTCGCGAACGCTGGCGCACGTTTCGCGTTGACAGACTCGATCATGGCTGGCTTAGAACCTTGCTGGCACAAAGTCGGAACCGGGCCGTATTCATTGTGTGCGCTCGACGCTCTGACGCTTCGCACAAATGACTGATCACTCAGTGCGGGGCTGGGATCACTTGGCGACCATCGGTTCACATCGAGCCACAAAGTGGAGCCTCCGATCGAAGAACCAGGTTAGTGGTACGGGATAAAGATTCAGTTTCAGCCTAGCGTCAGCCAATCGGAGTCCAAGAGATTGGAAAGTCGACTCCCACTCGGATTTACTCCAGTAATTGTACGGAAGTGCTACACCATGAGATGCATTGCCAACCCAGTCCATCACCCGCAGCGTGGTTTGAGCCAACAGACCTTCGCGAAAGTGATCTTTGATCACGAGAACTGAAGCGACGCGACTGGCTTCCCGCAACATAATGCGTGGGTCTAACGTGTGATGCAAAACATCGACCATCATTGCCACGTCAAAGCTCGCGGATGGGAATGGAATCGTTGCGCCGTCGAAGAACGTGACCGGAATTTTCGTGTGCGGCCGAACGAGCACGTCAATCCCTTCGATCACAGTGTCTGGCCTAGCCTCCATGATCACGCTGTCAATGTGACCATCTCCGCACCCGATATCTAGAACGCGTGCGCCGAAAGGCAGCATTTCAGCAACGGCCTGAGCGAGCACCCTCACGCGTCGAGATGACACTAATCCGTCGTGAAGAAGGTCGATCATTTCCATCTGAAGCTACCGTTCGTAGTCTCCAATGTAAGTCCCCCGGCTGATCCCGAGCATGCTGATGAAGAACGAGGAAAAGACTATCTGCACGCCCAAAAAGAACCAGAGGGAAAAGAAGATCACAAGACGCAATTCATCAAATCGACCCAATCCGCTGTGGATCCATGCCGCCAATAACCAGACCGAGCCTCCGGCCCCGATCAGGGCCAGCGCGCTGCCGAGAACAAGCCCATGTTCCAGCTTCACCTGCCGCAGCCAGCGCTCCAGTGACCTCTGCTTCAGCGAAAAGCGTTCTGCGTAGCTGTACACTTTCGCGAACAGGCCGGTAAAGATGATTTGGGCACCGGTGAGCGCAAAGAGCATACCGTACAACATAGTGTGAACATCGAATATCACTCGCCCAACCGGGCGCGGGCCAGGAAGAAGCCAGAACACGAGTCCGAGACCGAGCGTCAGCAAGAAAGCTCCGGGCACGATGAACAGCCAATTCGGCGCATAAAGCAGCATGAAACGGAGGCTGCGCCAGCCGTCATGCAGAGTTCGCAGATGGGGCGCACGTCCGCGCTTGTCCGGCCACAGGGTTATCGGGACCTCTGTGATTTTTGCGCCCATTTTGGAAGCCTTGATTACGAGTTCCAAAGCAAACTCCATCCCGGTCGTGCGCGGTTCAATGTCTCGATAAATTCTCTTGCTGAATCCCCGCATTCCGCAGTAGGCGTCACCAATCCCGGCGGCAAAAAAGCGATTCAGGATGGTTGTGAGCGCAGGATTCCCCACCAGTTTGTGAGACCAGGGCATGGCTCCGGGCTTGATGCCTCCTGCGAAACGGTTCCCCATGACGAACTCATAACCCGCTCGCCACTTCTCCACAAACTTGGGCAACTCCGAGAAGTCGTAGCTGTCATCGGCGTCACCCATAACGATGAACTCACCCCGTGCTTCTTCGATGCCTTTACGCAGGGCATTGCCGTAGCCTCGGACCGTGGCATGCACAACGCGGGCGCCATGTCGGGTAGCAATCTCGATAGATCCGTCGGTGGACCCGTTGTCGGACACCACGACTTCTCCAGTAACTTGTGCGATCTTGAATGCGGCCATTGCTTTGTCGATACAAATTCCCAGAGAACGGGCTTCGTTGAGACAAGGGATCACGACCGAGAGTTCGATGGGCTCTCCGGGCGTGATTCGATCGCGCAAATGCTCAGTCAAGCCTTGCGGATTCCCCATAATATTCGTTTCTGCTGCTGGGTGTGGCTTCACGCGCTCGCAACCTCTCTGAATGTCGTCCGGCGCTGCTCTCGCAATAGAAGAAACACCAGCAGCACTGGCGCGGGTATGAACGTGAGCGGCGGCACGGCCATCAGCAGCATCAAACCGCAGTTCAGAGCTGTGTACATCATGACGAGGTTCCACGGCAAACGCCCTTCGTGCCTGGCATATCGGGCAGCGATCGCGATAACCGCCACCACGAGCACTGCCTGATCAAAAACCCAGCCGTAGGCCGTCGTGAGTACACAGGCAGTGACCAGCGCGGGCATGCGCTCGGTCCATTCCCAGTGCCCTCGATGCTTTCGCCAATAATAAGCGAGCCACGCCACCCCAAAGAAAGGCGGCGCGAATTGCATCCAGTAAGTCTCTCGTCCTTTGAGCAACCGGCGCACTATCGCAGTGATGCCGGACGGATTGATCGACAGATAAGGGCTGCGGGTCAGCTCCACATACTGGCTGAATACATGCCGATCGAGAAGCAAAGCTGTTACGGAAAAGAGCGCGATGACGCCAGCGGCTGAAACCAGCGTTATCCAACGATGACGATGGAGAGACCGGATCGCAAGAGCGATCCAGATCAGAAACAGTAACTGCGGCTTGACGGCAGTAAGGGAAAGCAGAACGCCCGCAAGAACAGGACGCTGTCGTTTCTCGAAATAGAGAAATCCAGCTAGCCCGAGCAATATCAGCGGAGCAGTCTGCGCAAACTTCAGGCAAAGTAGGACCGGATAAAACGTAAAAGCGAAAAGGCTGCGATGGAACGCCGTGTCCGAGATTTCGGGAAGTCTGACGTCGTCGAAATAGATATCCATCAGCAATCGTGAAGAGAGCGCAAGGGCCGCTATGAGCACGGCCATCCAAATCAGCCAGCTCAGCGCATACGACCTCGCGAATCCCAAAGGCACGAGCAGTGGCAAGGTCCATGGCGGGCAAACCAACATGAGTGGAACAGACTCAGGCCAACCGCGAGCTTTCTGCGCATGGAACATCTCGGGTAGCGAGTACGGGTTTTTGTGCGATAACAACAGATGGGAAGAGGTCCAGTACTCAAGAAAGTCGTGGAGCGGGTGCGACATGGCGAAGGCCGCAAAGACGAGGAGAAAGCAAATCGCGAGAGTGGCAAGTCCGAGTCTTCGCCACCGACTGTACAAACCCGATGCAGGATGTGTAGCAACGGAAGCCTGAGTCTTCATGTGGCGCGCACCGAGCTGCATAATTCGGGTACCATTACCCGCCTGTCGGTTCTAGCCAGCATCACGAGCATGAAGATCGGAGCAGGCAGTAAACCGATGCTGGGAATCGGCCACAGAAGCATGAGTGCGCAATTCAAGATCGTGTAGGCGACGACTGACTTGCGAGGTATCAGCCCTGTCGCGCGCGCAGCAGCGGCAGCCACGCAAATCACGGGAAGGACCAATACAGTCTGGTCAAAAGGCCAACCGTAAGCGCTGGTCAACACCGAAACCGTCAGCAGCATTGGCATGTGTTCGCGCCATGACCAGTTCGAGTTGTGCTTGCGCCAGTACTCTGCGAACCAAATAGCACCCAGGACAGAAGGGACAATCTGAATCCAAAGCGTACCGATGCCGCCAAACGGTTTTCGGACAAGGGCAGCTATCCCGGATGCATACGCCTGCAGGTAAGGGCTACGGGTTAGTTCCAGATAATCCTGGAAAGCGTGAGGATCAAACCACAAGACAATGCCGGAAAGCACGGTGACCGAGGCAAACGCTCCTGCCAGGATTTGCCATCGGCGCCTCCGCAAGGAGTACAGCACAACCCCGAGCCACACCAGCAAAACCAGATGGGGCTTGATCAGAGTGAGCGATAGCATAACGCCTGCCGTGAACGGTCGGCGTCGGGATTCGAAATACAGGAACCCGGCCAGGCCAAGCAGCATCAGCGGAGCAGTCTGGGCAAATCGCAGGCAAAGCAGTACAGGAAAGAACGTGAATGCGAAAAGGCTACGATAGAAGGCAGTGTCGGAAATTTCCGGAATTCTCACGTCGCAGAAGTACAAATTCATAAGGAGCCACGACGCGAGCGCGATCGAGCAGATGAGTGTGAGCATCCAGAAAAAGCATCCGATGACGTAGGACGTAGTGAGGCCTAATGGGGCAACCAAGGCCAACGTCCAAGGTGGACTTAACAATATCAAGGGCATGGACTGCTCAAAACCGAGCGAATGTTCTATGCGAGAAACGTCGGCGATTGAATATGGATTCGTGTGCGCAAACAAGAGGCGCGCCGCCGTCCAATACTCCACAAAATCGTGCAGCGGATGAGCAAGCGCGTACCCCGAGAGCAGTACAAAGGCAATGCCGAGCACGAGGAGTTGGGCGGCAGTTCGTCGCGGTTTAAGACCCGGGACAACAGATGTTGTGGGAACCATTTTGCGCGAGTCACTCCCCAATATACGTGTCGCGGCTGATGCCCAGCATACTCAAGAAAACTGAGGAAAAGATAACTTCAATCCCCAAGAACAACGACAACGAACAGAAGAAGATTGTTCGGACGGCATCGAGCTGGCCGAAGCCATTGGCGGCCCAGTTGCGGAACGCCAGTGCGTCACCGGTGAAACCTACGACCACAAGCAACGCGCCCAGCAAAAGTCCGTGCTCCAGCTTCAAACGCTTCAGCCAGCGCACGAGGCCAGTCTGGTTGCGCGAAAGCCTCTCGGTATAACAGAACACCTTGACGAAGAGTCCGATGGAGAAGATATGCATTCCAAGAAGGATTAACATCATCGCCAACGAAATGGTGTTGGTATTGAGTCCAACTCGCCCGGCAAACACGGGGCCGGGCAAGAGCCAGAGCACGATGCCAAGTCCAAATGCGATGAGCGCGCCGCCGGGAAGCAGAAAGAGCCAGTTAGGCGCGGACAGCATGATGATGCGGAGGTGGCGCCACCCATCGCGAAAGGTGCGCAGATGTGGAGGACGGTCGCGACGGTCGGGCCACATAGTAATGGGAACTTCGGCGATGCGGGCGCCGGCGCGTGCCGCTTTGATAAGCGACTCGGAGGCGAACTCCATGCCGTTGGTGCGGAAGTCAAGCTGGGCAGCAAGTTCGCGGGTCAAGCCGCGCATGCCGCAATTGATGTCACTGACGCCGGCGCCGAAAAACAGATTCAGAATGCTGGTGAGAACAGGCGTGCCGAGATGGCGATGATGCCAGGACATGGCGCCGTCCTTGATTACGCCGCGCAGCCGGTTGCCGATGACGAAGTTGTAGCCCTCGCGCCACTTGGCGATGAAGCGGTCGATTTCGCTGAAATCGTGGCTGCCATCGGCATCGCCGAGAATAATGAACGCGCCGTGGGCCTCTTCAATTCCGTGGCGTAGCGCAGCTCCGTAGCCTTTGACGGGTGCGTGGACCACCCGGGCGCCGTGCTGCTGCGCGATGTCGATGGAGCCGTCAGTCGAGCCATTATCGGAAACGACTACTTCACCGGCGATCCCCGCGGTACGGAATGCAGTGATGGCAGTGTCGATGCAATCCGCGATGGAAAGGGTCTCATTGAGGCAAGGAATCACAACGGAGACCTGCAGCTGGGGGCTGGGCTGACTCTCCCAGTTTTCGAGCCCTTCCCCAGAGGCTCTGGAACATTCCGGTGAACTGAAGCTAGCCGTGCCGGTGTCGGTGGACATACTGATCTCTACAGTTAGCAGCCATGATGCCACATATATATAAAGAACGCCCGAAGCCCTCGCTGCACTCTAACATGATCTACTGTGAGGCTTTAACCATCATCACAGGTTTGCCCCCTTAGTCAATGCCAACGCGAGCGAAACTGCCTTTGCCGATTGTACTCACTTAATGGCAGAGGTTTGTGGATAAGAAGTATTCACCCGCCGGTTACGGCGAGGCACTTCGCAACTGTTTTTCGTGCTTTGCGAACGGGCGTGGAGCAAAATAGAAGAGGTCTTCGCTTTTTTTGGGCGCTTGCCTTCCGTTTAATGTTTATCGCAATCGAGCTTTGTCTGGCCGCGATTTGTGTGCCGCTGGCGTTGATGCGCCCGCAGCTCGGGGGCGCATGGCTAACACGCCTCATTGTAGCGTCTTCGCCGCTTGCGCAGCGGCGAGTGCTGGCGGTTGTAGCTGTCGGATTGCTTGCGCTCGGGCTTCGAGTGGCGCTGTTGCCCATTGTTCCGATACCGCAGCCGAAGGTCAGCGACGAATTCAGCTATCTATTGCAGGCGGACACCTTTGCGCATGGAAGGCTGGCGAATCCGACTCACCCGATGTGGGTGCATTTTGAGACTTTTCAGGAAAACTGGCGGCCGACCTACGCGTCAATGTACTACCCCGGGTATGCAGGGTTTTTGGCGCTGGGACAACTTTTAATGCATCACCCGTTTTGGGGTGTGTGGCTGAGCTCAGGCTTGATGTGCGCAGCGATTTGCTGGGCGTTGCAGGGTTGGCTACCTCCGTCATGGGCATTGCTCGGAGGTTTGCTCGCCGTCATACGATTGGCATCGTTCAGTTATTGGGCGGACAGTTACTGGGGAGGGACAGTGACTGCCATTGCTGGAGCATTGGTTTTTGGCGCGCTGCCGCGAATCAGGCAGAGTTCGCGAGTGCGCGATTCCCTCCTGCTCGCGGTGGGCATGGCGCTGCTGGCATACACCCGTCCTTATGAAGGGCTGTTCTTTTGCGTGCCGGTGCTGGGCGCGCTCCTCTGCTGGGCGAGGCAGGAGACGATTCCACTTAAGAAGTTATCGATACAAGTTGCACTCCCCGTTCTGCTGGTGATGGCAGTCGCGGTGGCGGGGCTTGGATTCTATTTCTACAAGGTGACCGGCAGCCCGTTCACCACGCCGTATCAAGTCAATATGCGCACCTACGGGCTGATGTATTTCCCGTGGGAGAAGATCAGGCCGATTACTTTCCATCATCCTGAGATGGAGGCGTTCTATCGTGGCGGATCGGTAGTTGGCTGGGTGGACATGGCGCGACACCATACGTTGAAGCTTCAGTTCCTCAAGGCCTTCGTTATCTGGATGTTCTACTTCGGGCCAATCCTTAGTCTTCCTGTGCTCGCGTGGCTGTTTACTCGCCGGCGAGGAGGTTTTTGGAAGTCGTTTTCGCCGGAACTGCGCTTCATGTGGCTGCTCTGCGGCACTACGTATTTCTCGTGCATGCTGACGATTTACATCGGGCAGCCGCATTACATTGCGCACCTGGCGGTTGTGTTTTATGTAATGCTCGTGCTGATGTTGCGCGATTTCTACGAGTCCGAAAGTTCTTCGCTGAAATTTCTAGCGCGTGGGGTCCCGGCCATATGCGTGTTTCTGCTGGCAGCGCGCATCGCCGCACCACTCGTGCACCTTGAGCCGACGCCCAGCTGGATTCGAACCTGGTGCTCTCAGGACGAGCAGAACCTGGAACGGGCGCGGGTCCTGAACGAACTTGAACAGACTCCGGGAAAGCATCTGGTGATCGTGCACTATCGCCCCGACCACGATTTCATCATGGATGAATGGGTGTACAACCTCGCCGACATCGACGGATCGAAGGTGATTTGGGCGCGCGACATGGGACCGCTGAACGTAGAACTGCTGCGGTATTTCAGCGACCGGCGCGCGTGGGTGGCTGAGCCCGATTACAATCCTGCCAGACTCACCCCTTATGCACAGTAGCAGCACGCCCGCACCGCAACTCGGCCGCGCCTTCAGCGACGGCACCCTTGGATTGGTTGCGCTCGCAATCTTGCTGGCAAGTGCGGTTGTGTGGTCATCGCACAGCGTCAACGCTGAGAGGACGGATTTCGCACTGACCTATGTGGGCGCGCACATCGTGCACGAGGGCAGCGGGCGCCAACTTTATGATTTGGGATTGCAGGTTCGGCTGAGAGAATCAATGTTTCAGCACGCCAGCCCGCTGTATTTCGAGCATCCTCCGTTCGAGGCGCTGGCATTGTCGCGGCTCGCGGGCTTTTCTTTTCGTACCGCGTACTTGGTTTGGGGACTGGTCAACGTGGCCGTGCTGCTTGTACTGATCGTGTGGCTGCAACCATACTTCAGTTGGCCAGCGGAGGATCTGGGCTACATTTCTCTTTGGTTGCTCTTCGCGCCACTGGGAGTAAGCCTCTATCAGGGGCAGTCTTCCATATTCGTTCTGGCCGCTTATGCATTCGCATTCGTTCAGTTGAAAAAGGAAAACCCACTCTCGGCGGGCATTGCCCTCGGCTTGGCGCTGGTCAAGTTTCAATTTGCGGTACCATTCGCGGTCATCTTCCTTCTACGCAGGCAGTGGCGATTCCTTGGCGGATTTGCGGCATCGGCGGCGGTACTCGGCCTCTTTTCTATCGTCGCAGTTGGCTGGGGTGGAGTTCTCGATTACATTCGTCTGCTGCTGCGGATCGGCAACAACCCACAAAATCTGTCGTATGGATCCGCGGTGGACATGCCGACGCTGCACGGACTGGTTTACGCCGCCGCCGGTCATCACCTGAACGTCGACGTACTGAACACCGTTGTGTCGTTGCTGACTCTGGCACTGCTGGTCTGGATTGCCTGGCGATGGAAAGCAGAGCCGCAGACTAGGTCGTTTGATCTGATGTTTGCCGCTGCCGTCGCAGCTTCCCTTCTGGCTGGGTCGCATATGTTTACCCACGATTTCAGTCCGCTCGTGCTGGGCATGTTCCTGGCAGGGGTCAACCTGCGCGCTCTGAGCCGTAGGATTCGAGCGACGCTTGTCTTCACACTAGTTGTGTTTTGGGCGTTCCCACTCTATTTCCTGTTCGTGAATTGGCACTGTCTTTACCTCATGGCGATTATTCTGATCACATTCGTTTGGGCTTGCGTGCGCGCTGCAAAGCGCATAGCTCAATCGAGCGGCGTCGGCGTTCACATGGTGGCGGCGGGATAGCCGATGCCTACGACCACTCAAACAATGAGATCGCGCCTGGCGATGGAGGGAAAATCAGCGAACGCTCCGGCTCTGGCCGAACCGGAAATTGAGCGCGCCACCGCAGTCCTGGTTTTCGTAGGATGTCTTGCGTACCTATATCTCTTTCGCCATTTCTCATCGCTCGAACCGGACGAAGGCATCGTGCTGCAGGGGGCGACTCGCATTTTGTCGGGGCAGGTGCTTTACCGGGATTTCTTCTCTTTCTACACGCCGGGATCTTTTTATTTGGTAGCCGGTCTGTTTCGAATCTTCGGCAACACATTCGTGGCGGCACGGACCAGCTTGGCGGTCGTCGGCGCTCTCTGCTCGGGTGTGACTTATCTTGTGGCGCGACGAGTGTGTCCGCGCGGCATTTCGGTTTTTGTGGCGATTCTGGCAACCATCGCCGGATCGGCGTTTCGCTTCCTCGTGTTGCATAACTGCTACAGCACGTTGCTGGCGTGCCTGGCAGTTTACGCGGCAGTTCGTTTTGTTGAATCCAACAACTCCGGTTGGGCTTTTGCGATCGGGTCGTTCACGGCGCTGACTTTCTTGTTCGAGCAATCCAAAGGGGGTGGATTGGCGGTTGGGCTTCTTCTTGGCCTCGTACTGCTGCGCGTGAGCAAACCTGATCGCGAACCGCATTCGGGAATTTCGGCGATTGCTGCTGGACTCACTTGGCCGTTCCTCGTGACCTTCGTTTACTTTGCGAACAAGCACGTTGTCGGCGGGATGATCACGAGTTGGCTGTGGCCGCTGCGCCACTACACGGCTGCGAATCACGTGGCTTACGGTTGGCAGAACTGGTCTGACGGCACACGCAACGTCATCCTTCGAAGCGGCCCCGTTGCGCTTCGCGTCGTAAAAATTATCGCAGTCTCGCCGGGGTTCGTAGTGCCGATCCTGCCTCTCATCGCGCTCGGCGCGCTAATTTATTGGACGGCTCAACTTCGAAAGCAATCTGGAAACCAGCAAGCTCGCTATTACGTAATCGTCTGTTCGGCGATGGCGGGGTTGTTGTTGTCGGTGGTGATCGTCAGGCCCGACATCCTGCACTTCATGTACCTGGCGCCGCTGTGGTACGTGGTGCTGGCGTGGATTTTGGGAGCACAAATCCGAAGTGGGCTGCTGGCACACCTTCGCCCCGTGCTTGTCGCGTACGCGGCGACAGCGTTTGGGATGCTGGGCTTCGCGGTTTTGCTGGCGACCACGGGCGCGCACAGCCACATCGAAACGCGGCGCGGCGGTATTACCACCGGCGAGCCCGACACGGTGATTGGATACGTGCAGGCGCGCACCAATCCCGGAGACAAGCTTCTCGTATATCCGTACCTGCCTCTGTACAACTATTTGACGGGTACTAGAAGTCCTTCGCGTTACGACTTCTTTCAGCCGGGCATGAATACGCCAGAGCAGGCACAAGAGATCATCACTTCTCTCCAGCTGAGCAAAGCCCGCGCCGTTCTGTTTGAGCCGTGGTTCGCTGAAAAGTTCGCGAATTCGTGGCCGGAGACGCCACTGGGCGCGATCACAAACGATCCCGTCGCCGATTACATCACTCACAACTTTCGGGTTTGCAAAATGCTACAGTCGCCAGACCACTGGCGCTTTCACTACATGGTGAGAAAAGATCTCGAGTGCCCGCAGTCGTGACTACCCGTCTACGAAGGGCTTTGTGCTGACACTGCGGCTCTTGCCGTTGCCGGCGTGCTCCGATACTTCAAATGAGCTGCGTAGAAGTACCAGGAGAACCAGACCAGACTGCTCCAAAAATAGATCCCCGTCGAAAATGGAATCTTGAACCGAAGGATCAAGAGCAGCAACACGTTGAGCAGCGCTAAGACAATCAGAAGAATCTTGGCGGAAGCCTTCAGTCCTTGTCGCGCAGCATAAACGCCTGCGAGCGCCTGCAAGATGGCAGGGAGGAGAACCGTCTCATCAGTGAGCCATTCGTAGGGAGTGGTTAAAACCGAGACCACCAACAGTGCAGGGCCGTGCTGCCGCCAGTCCCATGTCTGCCAGTTCCGGCGAAGATACCAGAGGCTCCAGATCACGCCGAGAGCCATGGGGACGAACTGCACCCAGAAGTGGCTCCGGAAAAACAGCAGGCGTAGCACTCCGCTCAAGGCCGGAATGAATTCCCTCCCGATCGCCGCCTGTTGAAGCATTTGCCGGTAGTGACCGAACACCTGCGGATCAAGAATGACAGGGAGCAGGGTGGTTGCAGCGAATGCAGTTGCAAACCCGAGCGCAACGTGGCACTTTCGCCGCGCAACGATCCAGGTCAACAGCGCCAGCCAGAAAAGTGCAAGTAGGTGAGGCTTTGCGAATGGCAAGAGGAGGACTACACCGGCAAAGAAGGGGTGCGTCGGCTCCAGCCAGAGAAAGAGGACGATCCCAATCATGAGAACCAGGCCCATCTGTCCCGAAACGAGGCACGCCGCGACCGGCGCAAAGGTGTAAGCCACAATAGTCATCGCGTTCTGAGGAACATCGCCGCCGCCGTACAGCCGTCGGCTCAACCTGAGCCCGACTACCAAGCAGGCGAACAAGACTGTGATCCAAGCAATCCAAGCCCAGAGTGGGCTTAGAAAGCCCAGACCGAGAACCATGAACAGTGACCAGGGGGGAGTCCGTAAGACCAGTGGACGGTCATCGAGGTAGCCGTGCTGACGTTCCAGTTGCAGAACAGAACGGTGATCGTAGGGGTCGTGATGGTGGACTAGCAGGGTGCCTGCCGCCCAGTATGCGATGGAATCGCGAAGTGCCACGTTGCGCTCGACTTGGGCCGCGTGGCGCACCAGGCCAAAGACCAGCACAGCGGTGAGGCACAAGCCAACCACGATTTTTAGGATACGTATGGACACTAAGTACCAACGCCCTCGTCTGAGCCGTAAATACGAACATCGAGGGTAATCGTAAGCAAACGCGTTCACCCCCAAAAGTTGTAGGCCAAGGCTGCTCACTGCGCCAAAATGCAGGTAAGTTGCTTATTCTACGGCAGAACAAGATTTCGAGCAGCATGACTCGAACTGGTTATCAGTTTGCACCAAAGCAATAAACCTGCATGGGTGCATTTGCTAGCCCTTAGACCCAGCACGAATTCTTTCGAGGAGACCGCAACAATGATGACTTTTGTTTTGAATGCAATTGCCCGGCTGCACAAGGACGAAGAAGGCCAGGGATTGGTCGAGTACCTGTTGATCCTCGCCCTGGTTGCCTTCGCAGCTACGGCAGGAATGGGAAGCTTGGCAAGTTATCTGAATCAGGCATTTAGCTCAGTCGGCTCGTTGCTCAACGCCTATATCACCTAATTGCAGGCCAAGTGTGAGTCGGCTCAAATGACTCCCCCGGTCCGAACCAATCGGACCGGGGTTTTATCGTGCTCGTTACCTTGACGCGGTTGCTTACCTTTTCCCCGTTCTGGTTTGGTTCGCTTCTGTGTACAGTTGTACCCACCCCGTCCATCCCAAAATCCTATGAAAGTAGCCAGTGGGAAAAGTAGTTCTCTCGCCGCTGGCAGTTCCCGCTTTGGCGCGGTCCGCCAAGCACGGCCTGGGTGCGCCTAAGTCTCTGAAATCAAATTAGATACTAATGATCAACGTTTTCCTAGATCGTCCTTAGTTTGGCCACTCACTTGCCAATACTTCCAGTGCGATCCGTCGCGCCCCCCTAACGCGTTGGACTCACAATAGACCGAAATCTGAGGAGACTACAAATATGATGACTTTCGTTTTGAATACTCTTGCCCGTCTGCATAAGGACGAAGAAGGCCAGGGTCTGGTGGAATATCTCTTGATTCTCGCCCTGGTGGCCTTCGCCGCAACGGCTGGCATGGGCAGCTTGGCTAGCTATCTGAACCAGGCATTTAGTTCGGTCGGTTCGCTGCTGAACAAGTACATTACATAACCATCACCGGGGACAGCCTGCTCCGTCCCGCTCAGGAGGGACGCGAGCAGGCCCAACCAGCATAAATCGAGCCGCTAATGCCGGGATGCGGTACTTTGCCGAGCACTGGCGCGGTCGGATTGTGCCATTTATCATCCGCTTGCGGTCTTTGTCGGACCACGTACGGTAAAGCAAGGATTCGGCCAGGGCGCAGCTTGCAGTTGGCCTTTTCGGAGGTGTGTTACGGGGCTTCAGAGATTACTTTCAGCATTCCTGATTGCCGCAATTCTCGCGGGTGGCATCACCTACCTTTTCTACCGGCGCACCGCCGCCAACGCAGCGCAGCACAAAGCTGTTCAGATCGTCGCTGCAGCCACGGACCTGCCGGTGGGAACTACGGTGTCGCAGAAGGACATCATCCTGCTTGACTGGTACAGTGACGCCTTGCCATCTGGCGCATTTACAAAGACTGAGGCCGTCGTGGGTCATCCCTTGCTGTATCCCATGGCTGCCAAAGAACCCATCCTGCAACGGGCCCTTGGCCTAGAAGGCTCCGGTATCGGACTCGCGGGCAAGATACCAGAGGGCATGCGGGCTGTCGCTATTCGTTCGAACGAAATCATTGGGGTCGCCGGCTTTCTTTATCCGGGATCCAAGGTTGATTTGCTGATGACATTTACACCCCCAGGCGGAAACATGCCTTTGACGCAGACGGTCCTCCAGAAGGTAGAGGTGCTGACTGCGGGGCAGACGATTGAACCGGACCCGCAGGGAAAGCCCCAAGCTGTCAACGTTGTCACTCTGCTGCTTTCGCCAACTGATTCGCAAAAGCTGCAGCTGGCGAGTGCGCAGGGGAACATTCAATTCGTGTTGCGCAGCGGAGCTGATCAGAAGACTGCCGAATTGCGCGCTACTCGGCTCGACGAACTGGTGGGAGGGGAGAGACCGGCGCCCCCGGTGGTTGCCGCTCCCGGAGTGAAGCGCGCTCCGCGAAAAGCTGCGCCGCAGACGCCAATTTATCTAATGGAAGTGATCCAAGGGACACAGCGGTCGGTTCAGAAATTCTAGAAGGATTCTGTACCCAAAAAATGAGAACTCTCGCGTTGGGCAAACTGAAGGCTTTGACTGTTCTGCTGGGAATCGCAACGCTGCTGGGAACGCTTCCGGCTGCGGCCCAGTCAGAAGGTCAGGCACTGCACATTTTCGTCGGTAAGTCTGTGGTCATCAACCTTCAAACTCCTGTCACCCGTATTCTGTCAAGTAATCCGGCGGTGATTGAGACGCTGGCTACTTCGCCGACGCAAGTGGTCGTGGAAGGGAAAGCCGCAGGATCCAGCAGCCTGATTTTGTGGGACACGGCTGGCCACTCTCAAATGCTGGATGTCACGGTCGACGTAAACGTCGCATCCTTGCGCAATGCAATTGAGCAAACCTACCCGAATGAGAAGATTACGGTGCAATCGGACGGGGCTCATCTGATTCTGACCGGCACAGTCTCGGACACCAAGATCGTGGACGAAGTCGGCAAGATGGCAGGTTTGTACTCGGCCGTAGTGAACTCACTCACCGTTGCTCCGGTGCACGAACAACAGGTCTTGCTCGAAGTCAAGTTTGCCGAGGTAGACAGGACCAAGTTGCAACAACTGGGCTTCAACTTTTTTAGCACCGGCGCGGCTAATACTATCGGTTCGGTCAGCACGCAGCAATTCTCGCCACCTAACCTGTCATCGAATGGCAGCAGTGGCGGTGCTGTGGCGAGTTCGTCGGTAACTCTCACTGACCTGCTGAATATCTTCGCTTTCCGGCCTGACCTAAACCTCGGAGCAACGATCCGCGACCTGGAAGGCAAGTCGGTATTGCAGATCCTAGCCGAACCCAACTTGTTGGCTCTCAATGGGCAAAAGGCGAGCTTCCTTGCTGGCGGCGAGTTCCCAGTGCCCATCGTGCAGGGGGGCCAGAGCATCGGCGTGGTCACCATCCAGTTCCGGCCTTTTGGAGTTCGCTTGGAATTTACCGCCTTCGTCGGAAAGGATGACGTCATCCGATTGCATGTCGTTCCGGAAGTGAGCACCCTGGATTTCAGTAATGCGGCGATTATTTCCGGATTTACGGTCCCGGCTTTGTCCACGCGGCGCGCGGAAACGGAAATTGAACTAAGGAACGGCCAATCGTTCGGAATTGCCGGTCTTCTCGACAACCGGGCGCAAGCACAGCTCAGTAAAGTGCCGGGCATCGGCGATATTCCAATTCTCGGCAATCTGTTCCGCTCTAAAACTATCAGCCGTAGCAACAGTGAATTGGTCGTCCTGGTGACGCCGCATATCGTTGACCCGGTGAAGCTGAACAATCCACCTCCGACACCTCCAGTTAATCCGATGAAGTTCCTGGATAACCCTGGTTTTGATAAGACTCTGCCGTTGAAAACTGAACCGGCGAAAACTGGGCCGAGTGAGGAATCTCCGAGTAAGAAATGAATCCGATGTCCATTCGAGACTCGCTCAACAGTTCGCCCCGCGAGAGCTTTTCAACCAGTGAGCCTCTCACGGTGGTGGGGGTTTGCCTGGATGAAGAGACCTGGACGGTCTTGAAGCTCTTCGCAGAGTCGGCGCCCCTGATCAAGTTGCGCTCGCACCTGTCTGAGTATCGGGTGCAGGACACCGATTCTCCCGCCGAATGGTTCGGCACACCCGCTCCAGAGATTTGCATCATCGACTTTGATCGTGATCGCAAAAAAGCGGCTTTGGCGGCTGAGATCATCCATAGCGCGGCCCCCGAAACTGCGCTGTTTGCAATCTCCTCCGACCCACAGCCAGGATTTATCATCGACGCCATGCGAGCCGGCTGCAGCGAATACCTCCTGAAGCCGGTCGGACGCGAACAGTTACTCAACGCCGTGGCGCGAGTGGGCGGGCGGCGTCGCGAGCGCCTGCAGCCTAACAAGGCACAGGTTCTGGCGTTCATGGGAGCCAAAGGCGGATGCGGAGTGACCAGCGTTGTTACTCAGCTCGGAGCACTGCTCTCAAGTTCATTCGGAAAGAAGGCGCTGATTGTGGATTTGCATCCGGACTTTGGGGATGCGGCCCTTTACCTTGGCCTGACTCGATACCGCTATCACTTCTTTGAGCTGATCGAAAATACCGATCGGCTGGATGCCGAACTGCTGCAAAGCTTTCTGGCTCATCACTCCAGTGGACTTGACCTGATTCCGGCTCCGGAAGGAAACGATACCCCAAGACGCATTCTTCCGGGTGCCGTTTCCCAAACCTTCGAGTTTCTGCGCGCCCGCTACGACTACATTCTGGTCGATATGGAGCCCGGACTGAGCGAAGAAAATTTGGAAATGATTCGCCATTGCGACCAGTTGCACGTGGTCACGGTAGCGGAGGTTTCGGCGTTGCGGAATGTGGTTCGCCACTTCGACTACCTGACCCGCAAGGAAATCCCGCGGGAGCGGTTCCGCGTGATTCTTAACCGGCACCAGAAGCGCTCACTGATCTCCGACAGCGAGATCGAGAAGACTACGGGACAAAGAATCTTCTGGAAGGTTCCGAATCAGTATGCCCACGTGGTGAAGGCCATCAACGGTGGCGATCCAATTGCATTGCTTTCCAGTTCAGAGGTAACCAAGAACCTAAAGGATCTTGCATCGACTCTCGGAGCGAAACCTTTGGCTAGCGGAGATAAGAAGAAGGAAGGATCCGGGTTTCTGGGTCTCTTGGGTCGATAGTGAGGGGGATGTATGGGAGAGTTTAATTCGGTCTCAGCGCCAATCAGCAGCTCTGGTCTTGCTGCGGCGACTGAGACTAAGCGCACGGGACTTAGCTTCAAGGAGTACCAGGAGCTTAAATCTAGCGTACACCGTGATCTGATCAGCCGCGTGGATCTCGAACGTGTTGCCACGCAACGGGACGAGTACACACGCGGACAAGTGCTGTCCGTTATTCAGGACCTGGTCTCGAACCTGAAGACTCCTCTGAGCGGCCGGGAACGGGAGCGCTTGTCGCTGGAAGTGCTTGACGAGGTATTCGGGCTTGGACCGCTAGAGCCTCTTCTGCAGGATCCGACCGTTAACGACATTCTGGTGAATGGCCCCAAGCAGGTTTATGTAGAGCGCGCTGGAATGCTTGAAGAAAGCAATGTGATGTTCAAGGATAATGCGCACCTGATGAACATCATCGATAAGATCGTGTCCGCGATTGGCCGGCGGGTGGACGAATCTTCCCCAATGGTGGATGCGCGCCTGGCAGATGGCTCACGCGTCAACGTCATCATTCCGCCTCTGGCGATTGATGGACCCCATATCTCGATTCGCCGCTTCGGACACATTCCAATCACGGAAGACGACTTGCTGCGAAATCAGACGATTACGCAGCCCATGCTGGAACTGCTGCGCGGGGCAGTGAAGGCGCGCCTGAACATCATCATTTCCGGCGGTACCGGCGCCGGCAAAACGACGTTGCTCAATGTGCTCTCCGGCTATATCTCGGACAAAGAGCGCATTGTCACAATCGAAGACTCCGCTGAATTACAGATGAAGCAGCGGCACTGTGTCCGTTTGGAGACGCGGCCGTCAAATATTGAAGGCCGCGGCCAGGTAATGCAGAGACAGTTGGTAATCAACAGCCTGCGTATGCGACCAGACCGCATTGTGGTGGGCGAGGTCCGCGGCGAAGAAGCGTTGGACATGTTGCAGGCCATGAACACAGGCCACGATGGATCCTTGACGACGGTACACGCAAACAGCCCGCGCGACGCTCTAGCTCGCGTCGAAACCATGGCAATGATGGCGAACCTGAATCTGCCCGAAAAAGCAGTGCGGCGACAGCTTGCATCTGCGGTGCAGTTGGTGGTCCAGATCTCAAGATTCAATGATGGCACCCGCCGGGTCACGTACCTTTCCGAAATCACTGGAATGGAAGAGGACGTGGTGAGCATGCAGGACGTGTTCGTATTCGAAAAGAAGGGTATTTCGCCGGATGGCCGGGTACTCGGCGCTTTCACGGCGACGGGGATTCGCCCGAAATTCGCGGAGCGGCTCAAAGCGTCGGGAATCAATGTGCCGGCGTCCTGGTTCGATCATTCGTTCAGCATTTGAGTTAAGGAATAACGATGTTACTTTTCGTGCTGCTGATGATTCTTTGTTTTGGGATCGTGTTTTTCGTCTTGCGACCAACCAAGACGGAAGCCGCGGTCCAGCAGCGCTTGGAGAGCATCCAGGAGAGCCGGGCGGAAGAAACCGGACAAACGATCCTGAAAGAGGAAGGATACAGCGAGAGTCCAGAATTGGCGCAGATCATCCGTCAGGTACCAGGCGCCTTGGGCACACTGAACCTCCTGCGGCAGTCGGGACAGAAGTGGATGGTCAGCTCGGTCATGGGAATTTCGCTGGCTGCGACCTTTCTAACGGCATGGATTTCTTCGTATTTTCTGCCTGGTCTTCCACTTGCCGTACTCGCCGGAGTGGTGGCGGGAGCGATTCCGTACATTTACCTGGTCATCATACGTGAGCAGCGTTTTCGCAAGTGTGACCAGCTGTTGCCGGAAGCCATTGACCTGATGGCGCGAGGATTACGCGCCGGCCATGCGCTCACCGCAGTTCTAGAGATGGTATCCGAAGAAGTTGCTGAGCCGATCTCTTCCGAATTTAAACGGCTGCATGAAGAGCACGCACTGGGACTGCCGCTGCGCGAAGCGACCATGAATCTGGTGGGCCGTCTGCCAAGAGATGATATGAGGTTTCTGGCCACGGCGATACTGCTGCAAAAGGAGACGGGCGGGAACCTGGCGGTCATTCTCGACAAGACGGCGGCGGTGGCGCGCGAACGCTCCCGCCTGCGTGGCCAATTGCGAATCTATACTGCCCAGGGCCGCGTTACTGGCTGGGTGCTGTGCATGATGCCATTCATCATGTTTGGACTGCTGAGCGCGATCAATTGGGAGTTCGAGAAGTTGCTGTTTACCGAACACATGGGGCGAACAATGGTGTACTTCGGATTGACGCTGATGCTGTTCGGAGTTCTGGTGATTCGCAAGATTATTGACGTTAAGGTTTAGAGCATGACTTTCATCGTCCTAGGCGTTTGCTTGTTTGTCGGTTTTGTCTTCCTGTTTCTGATGCTGACCCCCCGTCCGTCGGCAGCGGGTGCGCTCCTGCAGGAGGTGACGAGACCGATGCGTCCGGCAGACGGTCCGGCTTGGCGCGGTGCCTTAGACGTTGATTATCTGGCAAAGCCGTTTACGTTGATTCGTAGGTTGTTCACCCCCGAGCCAGCCCCGAATCTGGTTCGCCGTCTGATGCTTGCAGGCTATCGAAAACCGGCGCATGCCGACATTTTTCTTGGATCACGCCTGGCGATTCCGGCGACACTGGGCCTGCTTGCTGCATTGTTCATAGGCAACAACGTAATCCTGTGGTTTCTGATTTCAGTGGGAGTGGGTTTCTACGTCCCTGATTTCTGGTTGTCCTGGGCCACGAACAAACGCAGAGACAGAATCCGAATGAGTCTGCCCGACGGATTGGACTTTCTTGCCATCTGCCTGGAAGCGGGGCTTGGCCTCGACCAGGGCATCGTGCGACTGGGGCAGGAACTTCGTGTGAGCCATCCCGCATTGGCAGAAGAACTGCTGCAGATCAATTTCGAACAGCGAGCGGGCGTGGCGCGAATTGCGGCCTGGAAGGGCTTCGCCGATCGAGTGGATCTGGAGAGCATTCGTTCGTTTGTGGCAATGCTGATTCAGACCGACAGGTTCGGGACGCCGATTTCCAAGTCTCTGGGCGCATTTTCGGACGCATTGCGCACACAGCGACGGCAGCGGGCGGAAGAAATGGCGGCGAAGACGACCATCAAATTGCTGTTTCCGTTGGCGCTCTTTATTGCACCGGCGATGGGAATCGTGCTGATTGGACCCGCGTTCATTTCACTCGTGCAACATTTTCAGCACACGTTTCAGTAGGGCTTTGAAGGTTTATTTGTGGAGTTCAATTCTAAGGAGAGGTGAGGCATGGACAACGTAACTTTGATTCGCGTCGTATCAGCGGTACTCGCAGTCGTGGTTTTCTTCACGCTGGTTTACCGGATGAAGAAAAAAGCACCTCGCTAAGCAATCAGCAAATCTTGTAGAAGGACCACGTATGTCCGAAAAGCAACGGCACGTTTTTGTCTATAACAAGACCAGAGAGACTTTCCTGGCCTTTCGAGTCAAAGTGGCCGACTCCATCCTGGGGCGGCTGGTTGGCTTGCTGGGCCGTCGATCTCTGCAGCCGGATAGCGGCGTCTGGATCGTGCCGGCGAACGCAATTCATACCATCGGAATGTTGTTCTCTTTCGATCTGGTTCTGATCGATAAGGATTTCAAAGTGGTTGGATTGCGCGAGTTAGTGCGTCCATTTCGGGTTACGTGGCCAGAACGCCATGCCGAAAGCGTTCTGGAACTGCCGGCGCACACGATTTTCAGGAGCCGTACTCAAGTTGGAGACCAGCTCTTGATTGAGCGCTATGAGGCGCGAAAGCCGGTGCATGGCGGTACATCAACGAATGAAGAAACTCTATCGGCAGTTGCGGGGCAGGCTGGCGGTTTTACCGATCACGAGCCAGTCGTGCCCATGGCTCCGCAAAGCGCCGGCATAGAGTCGCGGCGATCCACTTTAGCGGCCAAGAACCATTAAGCATCGCGTTGCGGGCGGTCCGAACGGATCGCCCGTTCTCTTGCAATTGTCCGCCCGACCATTCACAATCCTTGCGACTCAACTCAACAAACAAGAATGTGAGCCGGTCACGCACCACCACGCGGGGAGAGTGCCATGTACAAAGACGAGACGCGACGCGAGTTTCTCAAGTCTTCTGCGCTGGGGGTTGCGGCATTAGCTGCCACGCCTGCGCTTCGGAATAGTTCGGCTGCAGCTGTGACAAGCGGCATCGCAAATGGGGACGTGACTGTCTGGATCACGGACGAGCAGCGGCGGCTCGCAAAACAGTCTCTGCGCTGGAACTCTTCTTCGGGAAAGGCTTCTGCAAGCAACATCGTGGTCGATCCGGACAAGAAGAGTCAAGAGGTGCTCGGGTTCGGCGCGGCATTCACCGACGCTGCGTGTTACACGTTTAGCCGCCTGGGTCCCGCTGCCCGCGAAGCGCTCTTCCATGAGTTGTTTCATCCGTCCGAAATGGGGCTTAGCGTTTGCCGCACTTGCATCGGCTCAAGCGACTATTCGACGGAAGTCTACAGCTACGACGAAGGTGAACCCGATCCTGAGTTGCAGCGCTTCTCCATCGATCATGACCGCTCGTACCTGCTGCCCATGCTGCGCGAGGCACGCAAGACGAATCCCGACCTGTTTCTGTTCTCTTCCCCATGGAGTCCGCCGGGATGGATGAAATCGAACCACTCGATGCTGGGCGGAAACATGCAGCGGCACTACATGGCCTCCTACGCGAATTACTTCTTGAAGTTCTTACAGGCGTACCAGGCTGACGGCGTGTTGGTAAACGCCATCACCATCCAGAACGAAGTCGACACCGATCAGGACGGTCGCATGCCTGCGTGCACCTGGCCAATGGAGTATGAAGCAGATTTCGTCCGCCAGCACCTCGGGCCGGTGTTCGAGAAAAATGCCGTCAAGACAAAGATTTGGATCGTTGACCATAATTACAACCTGTGGGGTCGTGCCATCGGTGAGCTTGAAACCCCGGACGTTCACAAGTACACGAATGCCATTGCGTGGCACGGATACGTGGGCAAACCCGAATGGATGATGCGCGTGCAGCAGGCGTATCCGGATGTCGAAATGTATTGGACTGAAGGCGGGCCTGACTACACTGATCCCAACTACCTGAAGGACTGGACGCAGTGGAGCCGCACTTTCATTGACATTCTGCGCAATGGATGCCGGTCAATTACGGGATGGAATCTTGCGTTGGATGAACGCGGAAAACCCAACATTGGGCCGTTCAGCTGCGGTGGAATAGTGACCATTCATTCGCAGACGAAAGAAATAACCCGAAGCGGGCAGTATTGGGCCTTCGCGCACTTCTCCCGCTTTATTCGTCGAGGTGCGCACAGGATAGAAAGCACCGGTGGAGGTGACGTAGCGCATGCGGCGTTTCACAATCCCGATGGCACTCGGGCGCTAGTCCTGGCGAATTCGGGCGCGGAGCGTCCGGTTGAGGTCGTGCTCGGTGGACAGGCTGCAAAGGTTCAAGTCGGCCGGAACGCGGTCGCAACTCTCGTTTGGCAATAGAAAGGTCTATATCTGGACCTGCTGTTCGGGATGGCGCCGCAGATACCAACACGGAAGCAAGCCCTGATGGCCGAAGAGTGACTGGTCGTTCTCATCGTTTCATGCTCCCTGGGACATGGCTGCGCGCCGCAGACCATCAGGCCGATGGTGGATGAAGACCACTACATGATCCGCTTTGTGCCGAACGTGAACGTAGGCGTCACCGATGCTTCTTATCACGTTTGTAGATGAGCTCTGGAATACGGCGGTGCCAGCAGGAGAACAGCGCTACTACGATGGGCTACTCTACTTGATGAGCATGATGCATTGCAGCGGGACGTTTCGTATTTACTGAGACTCTTGGACAGAGGCACCTCGGGTGGAATGGCTTCAGTCTCTGCCGCTCCGGGTTCGTCGTCTCTTCCGCCGCCTTGGGACTTGGGTCTTTCTCGATCGTGCCCACAGCGTACGAGTCTGTTACGAAATGCGTGCCGGGCGTGGTTAGCCAGAGCACACTTTAGGTACGGCACATCGGGCGATCTTCGAAAAATGAATTCTGACACCAATCCCGTTGTCTCCGTCATTGTCCCCGCGCGAAACGAGGAGGCCTGCCTCGCGCTGTGCCTCGAATCGCTCGTGTCGCAAACGGGAATCGCATTCGAACTGATCGTGGCTGACGACGCATCCACCGACCGCACTGCCGAAATCGCGAGGTCGTTTGTGATTCGGGAGGGCACGACTTCCAGTCGTGCCGAAAAAGCAGGTTCCCCTCATCAGCGGGATGATTCGCTCTCGAATCATCCCGCTGGGCTCGGAGTAACAGAGAGCAAAGCTTGTGGCACGCCCGAAGGCCGTGCCATCCCGGACCTTCCGAACGCAACGGATTCCTTCCCGGACGTGGACGCCCGTGGCGACACAGACCACGTA
>Ga0137366_10000501_pt1 | contig 25907 bp, 24 predicted proteins | sample SagtaG_8_FD_104938 | JGI IMG/M metagenome (GOLD analysis project Ga0137366, IMG submission 104938) | Vadose zone soil microbial communities from Sagehorn Ranch, Mendocino, California, USA - Sage1_L_60_16 metaG | ecosystem: Environmental > Terrestrial > Soil > Vadose zone | place: USA...
CCCCAAATCTGAGTCTTGTCATCAGCCCTTATGAGTTCAACATTGATGAGGAGATTATCGTCACGTTGCGAGACCCGACCGGTCAGTATTGCTTCAACGCCGAGCGTCCGCGCTACCTCCCTGGGGTCGACTTCTTTTCCTTTATAACGAAGACTCGAAGTACTGGCGATGACCTTTACGCCTGGCAGTTGTGAAAGGCTGTTGATAAGGCTCTCCGAAATTCCGTCTGAAAGATATTCTGTGTTCGGGTTATTGCTCACATTTACCAGGGGCAGGACTGCAATCGAGTCAATCGCTCCGCGTCGTGTGCGTCCAAAGTAAAGGTAGGCGCCAGTTACTGCGGCGAGTGTCAATACAGCAGCGATAAGAATGGTCCGTCTCTCAAGTTTGATTCTCGTCGTGCGCGCAGCGATTGTGGTTGCTTGCTCTCGTTTAGCGGTGAAAGTCTCGGACTTCCGGGATACGGAGCGTTCGAGCTTTTTCTCAAATTCCAACTCTTGTTTAAGATTCTGCAAATCGAGTAGAAGATCTTTGACAGTCTGGTAGCGCTCATCTCGGTCCTTTCGCAGCGCCTTCGAGACGATCCGTTCCAGTTCGGCGGGCACTTCTCTGGAGTAGCGGGCTAAGGGGGGCGATTCATGTTCACTGATTATCTCCGCCAACACCTCGGTCGTGGTCTTGCCCTCAAATGGCAGGCAACCAGACATCGTTTCATACAGGACCACGCCTAGACTGAAGATGTCCGTGCGCTCGTCGACCGGCAGGCCCCGCGCTTGCTCTGGTGACATGTAGATTGCAGTACCCAGGACTACACCGGGTTCGGTCTTTACAACAGCGCGCGTTGGGGCGTCTAAATCAACCATCTGTGACGGCGGTCGCTCCTTTAGTTTTGCAAGGCCGAAATCCAACACCTTCACGATGCCATCGCGGCGCAGCATGATGTTGTCCGGCTTGATGTCGCGGTGAATGATGCCCGCCGCGTGTGCCGCTGAAAGTGCCCTGGAGATCTGGATAGCAAGGTCAAGCGCTTGTCCAAGTTTCCGCGGCTCGTTTCGCATGCGCTCACGCAGCGTTTGGCCATCAATAAACTCGCTGGCAATGAAGTAGACGGAATCGACTTGATCGATCTCATAGATCGTGATGATGTTGGGATGATTCAGCGCGGAAGCGGACTTGGCTTCCTGGACGAAGCGGCGCATGCGATCTTCGTTTGCAGCAACGTCGGCCGGCAGAATCTTCAGCGCAACTTTGCGATCTAATTTTGTGTCCTGAGCGAGATACACTTCGCCCATTCCACCCTCGCCGATCTGCGAGCGGATTTCGTAGCGGCCGAGTCTTGTGCCGGCGGCAACCGTCATTGCTTCAGCCCTGCCGTCCAGTTCAGTACGATGCCGATATCGTAGAATGAGAGAATATTTGGATGATTGAGCGCACCCGCCGCACAGGCCTCCTGCTCAAAGCGCTGTAATCGTTCTCTATTATCAGCGTAAGAAGATGGGAGAACTTTGACCGCGACATCCCGTCCCAGCCGCGTGTCGGGCGCTCGATAGACTTCGCCAATCCCACCTGTGCCAACGGGCGCGATGATCTCGTGCGGTCCCAGTCGTGTGCCGGCAGCGATGGTCATAGCTGGGTGTTTCGGGCCAGCAGGGGGAATCTTGACGAGACCCGGAGATTCTATCCGCGTTCGTGGGATGACGCTAGACATTCAAAACAGCGCGACAGGTTGGGAAAAGTCGGGGGTGCGCTTGCAGATTGCTCGCATATTCAACGAGTAGAGTCTTCAACCCGGCCTTGCGACTTATTCTCGAGTTGACTGCCGGATTCACCTCGCCCATTCCGCCCAAACTAATCTAGCTCCTCAAGCTATCAGGGAATTCTTCACACCGCAGCATTCACCTCCCGCGCCACGCGGTTTCCCGATTCGAGCGTCCCCTGCATCCACCCGTCAATCCAAACTGAGGTGTGCTCCCCTGCGAAATAAATTCTGCCTTCGGGCCGTGCAACGTGTGGCAGCAGTGAGCTGAATTGGCCCGGCTTCTAGTAGGAACTAACACCGCGCGCCCATTTCGTCCTCGTCCCAGCATTTCGTCACGCCGCCCTCGAAGTGCTCACGCATGTCAGGGTAGATCATCTCAACTTGTTCGAGCGCAAAGTTGATGCGCTCCTTCTCGGACATTTCCGTGACGCGACGTGAGTGCAAGCTGATCGGAAAGGTCTGTAAGATGCCCCGCGTGCCCGGCTGCTTGTAGGTCATGTCCCACACTTGGCTTATAGGTAGGTCAGTCGTGGCAAAGCCGCTCTGCCCCTCGTTGACCCAGAACCTTTTTCTCGACTGCAAGAAGATTTTCGAGGCTGAGAGATATGGCAACTGCTCGATGGCCCTCTGCTTCTCGACTGAGAAGGCCGGGGCAACCTCGATATTTTTCTGGACGCTGAACGGTACGGCGCAGATTAAATAATCCCCTGTCATCGTGTGATAACCACCGGCTCGCAGGGAGACGGCTTTGACACCTTGCCCGCTCTGTTCGATTCTCACCCCTGGAGCGGAGTAATGAATCTTCTCGGAGAGCCTGACGGCGAAGACTTTTGGAAGAAGGTCAGTTCCACCTCTGACTTTGTAGTACTGGTCGCGCTTCGGATTGAGTGCCTGGTTGCGCTGCTTATTTGCCGGGTTGCGGAAGTCCTGTCTTGTGCACGAGCTCAACAAACCCCGGCTCGGATCGCAAAGGATCGAAAAGCGGCTCTACATTGAGGTTGATGATCCACCCGGCCCGATCATCGTAGGCTTTGCCGAGTTGTTCGAGTGCTTTTTCCTTCTGTCCCAATCCGAGATAAAGAAGAGAGAGATCATATGGTGACACATATGCCTGTTTCGCCATTTCACTCAGTTCGCCAAGGATCTTTTGCGCCTCTGCCGATCGCTCCAGCGAGGCTGATGCATGTCCCAACATGACGAGTACTCCTGACGTCCTTCCGCCAACGGCAATTGCCTTCTGAAACTCAGCAATTGCTTCTTCGTGCATTCCCTTCGCTTCGTAAACTACGCCCAGCCCATAATGTCCGCCGAAATGATTAGGCTCTATTTCGAGCGACTTTCTATACCCTTTTATGGCCTCGTCGTACCGTCGCGCCAAGTAATAAGCCTGCGCTAAATCATCCATGAGAGGAACCGAAAGAGGATCAGCTTCCACGCCACGCTGGGCCATTCTGATTCCTTCGTCTAATCTTCCCATAGCTATCAGCAGGTATGAATACACTTCAAAGCTGATTTCATAGTTGGGATTAAGCTCGATGGCGCGTTTGTATTCACGTTCGGCGGTCGCCCAGTCCAAATCATAAAACATTAAGATTGCGCCCGAGCTGGTATGCGCTTCGGCCAGAGTGTCATCGATCTCGAGTGCCCGTTTCGCGGCGATTTGTGCTTTGGGATAGCCTTCGCGGGGTGAGATCCAGCCGTTGGTCGCCGAGGCGCCGTAAGTATCGCAAAGACCGGTATAGGCCAAAGCGAAAGACGGATCTAAAGCGATTGCCTGATTGAAATAGTCCGCAGCCTTCTTGTGATCCTCAGGAGTGAATTTCAACCAGAAATACCGGCCCTTTAGATAAAGCTGATAGGCCTCAGCATTTTCGCTGTAGCGCCTCTTCAAACGCGTCTGATCGGCGCCTGAGAGCGTTGGCCGCAGCTTTGCGGAAATTTCCCGGGCAATATCATTCTGCACCGCCAGGAGGTCGGAAAGTTTTCGTTGATATTGTTCGCCCCAGACCTGCTTGTTGTCCCGCACGTCAATTAGCTCTGTACTGACCAGGACATCATCGCCTCGTTGCAGGATTCGTCCTGTAAGAATGGCGCGCACGCCCAGCTCATTGCCGGCTTTCACGGGATCTGTGGCTTTGTCTTTATAGCGAAACGACGCGCTGCGCGGAATGACTTTCAGATTCGGAAGTTGTGTCAGGCTATTAATAATACTGTCGGTCAGTCCGTCTGCAACCCAATCAATGTTGGCATCGTTATTCTGATTTGCGAAAGGCAATACAGCTACGGATTCGATTGCCGCCTCGGTGTTTCTCGCATGAAAAAAGTAAGCAATCCCAATCGATCCGGCAACCAGAAGAAGTATGAGCAGGCCCGCAACAATTCCTGTCGCCATTTTGTGCTGTAGGATGCCGCTTATCAGGTACTCGGCGCTGGAGACGGGCGCGATGGACGCATTCCCTTTCATCTCCGCGCTGCCGGTCATGGTGGGCGTGGCGCCCGACCTGCTCGCGGTATCACTCGCCGGCGGGGGCACGGTTGTGTCGATACCTGCCGTCTTTAATTCGCGCCGCGTCTCCTTCAATTCGATGGCAACGTCCTTTATCGTTTGATAGCGCTCGTCGGCATCCTTCGCCAGGCAACGCCGCACAATCCTCTGCAAGTCGGCAGGTGCCGCAGGGTTGAATTCCGCAATCGGGACCGGAGGCTCGCGGATAATCTTATTCAGCGAATCGATCACATCGTTGCCTTCAAAAGCGCGGCGCCCTGTAATCGCTTCGTAGAGGATGCAGCCGAGGGAAAAAATGTCTGACCGCTGATCGATATCATTAGTTCTGCCCTGGGCCTGCTCGGGCGACATGTAACCAACTGTGCCGAGCACGGTGCCGGGGGTCGAGTGTTGCCGCAGGATCGCAGTTGCCACATCACTGGGAGTGTTGACACTTCGATCAGGCAAGATTGTTTCAACTAACTTAGCCAGGCCAAAATCTAAAAGTTTTACGTGACCATCACGAGTCACCATGATGTTGTCCGGCTTGAGGTCACGATGCACAATTCCGGCTGCGTGCGCCTTCGCCAGCCCTTCTGCCGCATCTTGCAAATAACGCAGCAGTCTTTTGAGATCCCGTGTAGGCTCGTGAATCAACCCCCGCAATGTTTGGCCATCAACGAATTCCATGGCGATGAAGTTAATGCCGTCGTGCTCACCGATCTCATAGATGTGTGCGATGGCGGGATGATTGAGCGCTGCGGCGGCCTGCGCTTCCTGAACGAAGCGCCGCATTCGGTCGTCATTGGTTGCCAGCTCCGGGGGCAGAATTTTCAGCGCAACTCTCCGCTTCAGTTGAGTATCTTCTGCCAGATACACCTCACCCATACCGCCCTCTCCAATCTTTGAGCGGATTTCGTAACGGCCGAGTTGTGTGCCTGCTGTCAGGATCATGCGATTACCTGAAATCTAAACGACGTCGCTTGTGAATATGCCCCTGGGGCCATTAACGTCGCGTTATGCGCGCGCTCATGTCATTGACCGACATCACATGGGCCGTTGATGCCGCGACGATCACCAGCGTGGCGTGGCGCGCGACGCGATTTCAACCAACCTTCGCCGCACCAATCAAGTTACAAAACACGCTCCCGCCGCTCGCGTCCAACTATTTGTTCGGCCCCGTCCTGAGAGCACGCGCCGCATGCCACCAAAGAAGGACAGCCGGTATGGTAACGATCGCCAGAATAAATGCAATGTCAATTAAGTATTGAAAAGTTTTGGTCCCGGTCGCGAGCATGCCATCAACGGCCGTCAATAACAACATTCCCGTCAAAAGTGTAAGTGGGAAAGCAATACGAGCCGCAGCAATGCGGCTGATGCCACTCTGCAATATTTAGCTAAGTAACATTTATGCCCCGGTAAGCTCACGCGCTGATGCGCGCAACCTCTCGTACCACTTCGTAGAGATTGGTGAATCAGCGCCTCGGTTGAGGGCTGCATCAGCACGAGCAAATGCATTCAAGACGTCGTTGTAGTTCGACTCGTTGGTTTGCCGCCACGCATCCGCAAATGCCGCAATCACTTGCGGCATGTACGAGTTGATCCGCACGAAGTCGAGAATTAGATCGCGATTGCTGCTAAAGGAGTGATGCAGGTCTGACATTTCTTCATGCAATATTTGATCGAGTTCTGGACGCTCAAACATGAGTCGTGCAACGCAATAAGACAGGCCCTGCGAATAGGCCGTGATGCGATCATGCTCATCAGGGTTGAAGGAAACGGTAGTTCGTATGTTGAACCTGGTGAGGAACAAATTAATGCTCGCAGTTAGCTCATCGTCCAAAGAATGGTTCGCACCTGTGTACGTTGCTGTGAGCACATTTTGGAACGTCCGCGCTTCTGACTCAGTTTCGCGGAAGCCGTTTGGTCCATACATCGGATGTAAGAACACTGCAGACAAAAGAGGGTTCGCGACAAGTTCAAGCGTCGCGGAGATTGCTCGCCTAACACCTGCCTGAACCGACGGAATAAACCAGTACGTCGCAGTGTCATTAAGCGTGCGACTTTGGTAAATCAGCTCGCAGGCGCGTTCTGCGTATCCGGCCAGCGGCGTCGCGAGCACAATGTGACGGGCGGTCTTGAGCAACGGCTCACGCTCCTCGCGTGGTGTATCACGTTCGATCACAGAGACGTGAATTACGCCGAGGCTTGGTAAGATGTCCCGGCGGAGAAATCGGCCGAACTCTCCTTCGCCACCGATAATCAGCACGCTCCTTTCCTGTGTTGATGTCATCTTTGAATTGTTGCAGATGCGCAAAACCCAGCTTCGAATTGTCTCGTCTTGCTCGCAGGCCTCGTGCCAGCCCCGGCAGACTTGTCGATTAGCTCAAGCGCTTTCCGGATAGCTAAAAAGTTAGAGGGTTTCGTCGGTTCTCAGCCAGAGTTCGACCATACGTTCGACTAGTTGGTCTACGAATGATCGTGACATTAGTGGCTCCCGCGTCGATGGAGTTTCCTACTAACTCGGCAATATGTTTCAGCTAGTCGATTCCATTGCGACAACAATGGCAGGCGGTTGTTTGGAGTCATCCACAAGCGCGCCTCGCGTCAATGTCTCTGGTGCCCCCGCAGGGATTCGAACCCCGAACCAACAGATTATGAGACGGTTTGAGGGGCCTCAACAAGACGAGACGAAGTGAGATAACCCAGTATCTACCGAATCCGCTGCCGTCAAAGTTGAGTTGATCTTGTTACTTATGGACAGGTAATCGCGCCATTATCACGCCATGATTAATATGACTATGGCTTCCCTGGAAGGGATTGGGAAGACATTTCATTGCCACGAAAACGGTCCGTGCACTAGCATTGCCACACAATGCTGAAACGCCTTCTGGATCGCGTGAACAGGAGAACAACAAACGCTTGCTTCTGCACGCTCGCTATTCATCCGCCGTATCGTCGCCGCGCACAGCTCCTATTGGCTGATGCGCCGAACGTTCCCTGGATCTTATTAACGGATGAGCCAAACGACTTTGTCGATCTGCCGGCGCGCGTAATACGGCATGAGCCCACTGGGCCAATGGCTATCGACTTCCTGACAAAACTCCCGCCCACTGGAGGTGGACGCGGCCGTCCCGCCTATCACGACAAGCGATTTGTCCTTCAGGCAGCTCTCGAAGAGTTTGATACCGCTATCTTCATCGATGCCGACTCGCGCATCACTTCAGTTTCGCGTCTGCCGCACTTTCGCCCCGGTATCGCTGTCGACAAGGCTTTGCGAACAACAATCGCTGACCATTTGAGTCGATATGGACAATCGCGAAGGCCGGCTTTCGAACAATTGGCAGTTGAGCTGACTGGCAATGCTGACTTGCTCAATTCGGCCCGTTGGTGTGGCGAGGCTCTGTTTGCAGTTACAAAGGACGGAAACGAATCAAGGTTCTTTGAGGCGTGGGAGCGCGGCGCTGAGTTCTTGCACAGCCGTGAGGTCTTCACCGGAGAAGGCGGCGTCATTGGACTCGCGGCGGCCTTTGCGGGCTGGACCGTGGATTACCGGAGGCTCATCAAACTTGCGGCCGCAACGCAGCACGAAGGCCAGGGGCCGAAAACCTCCTAGACTCATTCAACGATCCAGCGCCATTGCTGCTTAGACCATAACCCCGCACGCGGCAAAAGCTCTCCCACTGCCTTCACGACGTCGGGCCACTTCTGTTCGTCGTAGTCATCTCCCGACAACCAGCCACCCGGCTTGATCTTCGGAAGCCATGCCTCAAGGTCGGCCTTGACACTCGCATAGTCATGTCGCGCGTCGAGATGAACCCAGTCAAGTGACGCCTCGGAGAACAATCTCGCTGCAGCAATTGAGTCGGAAATGATCAACTGAATCCTATCTCCAAAGCCGCAATCCAGTAAGTTTTTGTGCAGCGCGCCGGCGAAGGTGCCCCCTCCCTTTTGGACGGCGCCGGCGTGATAGTCGTTAGACCGCCAACCCTCAGGACCACTCCCGCGACACGTGTCGACACCGATCACGGTAATAAGTTTGCCACTCCGCTCAACAACTTCGCCCAACGAACAGAGACTTCGACCCAGATATGTTCCGACCTCTACAAATTGACTGCCTTCCGGAAAACAACTAACGGCTTCTTCCTGAGCCGAGCGCCAATTAAACCAACCATCAATCTCGTACCACGGCCGGCGAATACCAAGCCGTTGCAACAACGGTTCACCGAAAACTACTCTCAGCGTGTCGTAGTGCGAATTAAGATCGAAGAGTTGCATTTGTCTTTATCTTAAATGTGGAAATGGTTCGTCTGGCGCTCGCCTCTTTAGAAATCTACTTAGCTCCGCCCAACCATCTCCGTTTTCCCAACAGACAACCAGCAGATCCTTGTTTACGCGATCGCCAAAATACTCCAGCACTGCGCGGTTGTGTCTTTCGTATCGCTGTGCGGACTTCTCGTAATTCCAGGCATCAGGCTCAACGCCATGAACTTCGTCCCACCAATGAGGTTTTGCAAAGCCCTCTTTCCTGATCCCTTCCCGCTCATGATGCCGTTTCAGACTTGCGACGTATGTCGAAGTATCTTTCCTGAGAGTCAAAATAAATCTGCTGTTTGGAAATCGTTGGTCCAACTCTCGATAGATTTCAAACCACGGCCAGTCTTCAAACGTTTCAAACTTCGCTGCCTCCATTAACACAGGCTCCAATTGATTCCGCTTAACCTGTACTGCGAGATCCATGTCGAACGTCCGATGTTTGAAACCAAAGCGGCGAAAGCAAGCTCCCAGCGTTGTCGTTCCAGTTTTCGGCAAACCTATTCCTATAACCTTGGTCGCTTTCACCGGCCGCATTTCAATCCACGTGCTTCGAATCCTGTTCTGGATCTTCCTGGCGATCATGTTCCGTTTCTTGCTCTTCCGTTCAGTACTTCTGAATAGTAGGTCAATAATGAAGTCACAGTTTTGTCGGGAGCAAAATCACGCATCTTCTGCTTTGCTGCTGCCGATATTTCTTTCAACTTCGGATCAACCCATGCCGCAATCAGCTTGTCAGCCAACGCGTCTGGGTTATTCGGCTCAACCAGAAATCCGTTAACTCCCTCAGTAATCAACTCCTCGAAACTTGCGCCGTTGGTTCCAATTACGACTTTGCCAATACCCATAGCTTCAAGACAACTGTTCGGCGCGTTGTCCAGCAATGACGGTAAGACAACTAGTTGCGACCCATCGATAACTGGATATAACTGGGCGTGCGGCAAGCTTTCCAACAGGATTAACCGATCAACGAAATGTCGACACTGCAATCGAGCAAACGCTGCCATTGAGGACCCCAGCCGAGTTTCCATGTCTCTGCCGGCGAGGACGGCGTACGCGTCTGGATAAGTGGCAAGAAAACGCGGGAGCGCTTCAACCAGCGTATGGAATCCCTTGTGCAATTGAAAACGACCGAAGTAAAGGACGTATTTCTTGTCCTTAAGGACCTGTTCGCAAACTGACGTATCCCAATCTCGCGTCTCTACATAAAAAGGACTGCGAATGACCCGTGAGTCAGAAACGCCAGCTTTAGTTGAAAGTGTCATCTGCATTGCAAGGGTCGGGACGTGAACGTTTCGTGTTAACCGGTATTGCAGTGCCTCGAGACGTTCAGTGATCGTCAGATCAAGATTTCGCTTGAGTCCGGCAGCGTTATACAAGGCGGGTTCATATGAAGAAGCTCGGATTACGTGACTCGTATGCACAAGTGGAATCGCGAACACACCGCAAGAGGAGTAATTTGGATATTGAATTAGATCAAAGGGCTTCTTTCGATGCAGTTGTTTGAGTTTTCGAAAGACTTGAGTGCTGAAGTTCAACCAATGCAAGGTAGTAGGCACGGAATATCGAGTCAGTCGATTGAGTGTCTGCCAGGCGCCGTTTAGCGTAAGCCGGTGGACCATCACGCCTTCGTGCTCAAATTCCGCTTCGTCTTGCTGCGACAGTGTTACGACATGAACATCATGACCAAGCTCCGCCAGTAGCTTTGAAACTCGATTCAGGTAATGCGCCAGACCGCCATCGAAGTGCCTTTCTGTTACATACTCCGGAGTGGCAAAGGCGATTCTTAGCTTCTCTAGTGGCATGTCGTCGCCCATGGATGTCTCACATTCGATGAACTCGACTCGCGCCCATTGGTACCGGTGAGGCGCGAGTACGTGCTCACGAGCATTGATAGCACTACGTCTGGCGCAAATAGTTGTAGATATAGATCGCGAGCTGCCTGTCCCATCTGTTTGCGCAGTGCAGGATCAGAGGCCAGACATTGCATCGCGTCGGCAAGCGCTGAACTGTCACCGGGTGGGATGAGAATTCCCGCGCCTGGTGTAAGCAGATCGGGTGAACCACCAACGTTTGTCGTTATGATTGGTAGGCCATGGGCCATTGCTTCAACGAGGCTCTTGGAGGTTCCTTCAGCAAACGAGGGCAACACAAAAACATCGAGGGTGCGCATAAACGCACTGCAGGCCACGGTGCCGTCATAAGACCCGACAAACTCCCACGAGCCGTTGAGCTGCAACTGGCGCGCGCGCTCTTTCACTTTCTGCACAGCGGGACCGGTGCCCGCCAAACGCACGTGCACGTCATTACGCTCCTGCAGTAAACGAGCCATTGCATCCGCCAAAACAAAAGGACCCTTACCTGGCTCGATTCGAGCTGCATAGCCGAAGATTGTTTCGTGTTTGCCGTTCCTGGCCAAGCTGGCTGTCACATTTAGCATTTGAGAGTCTTCCGTGAGTAGTGGCAATACCGAAACGGACGACAAGAACGGAAAGCGTTCCGCCCATTGCTTTGCCAGCGTTGGAGACAAAGCTGCAACCTCCGAGCACAACGGCAACACTTTCTCCAGTCGTCGATAGTAAGGATCGAGCGCAGGTAAATAGTGTGGTGTTCCCATTTCGTGATAAAGGACTGGGATCCCAACTTCTTTTCCCGCGCGAATAAAGAGAGTGGCGCCCGTGTCAGGTGTGAACACGTGCAGCACATCGTAGTCAGAACTCGTGAAGAAGGCGCGACACTCCTTGTAGTGAGCCCGCGAGATTAGGTCGAGTAGCACCTGCCAGATTCTGCGCAAGCTCGCCTCGGAGCGCGGAATCAATAGAAACAGCATCAGGACACTCGAGAACAAACTGCGCAGGTTGCGCAGGATCATGAATGCGATCGAACGGTCGACAACGGTAACCATTGGGACTCTTGCCTGCCGCAAGCGCCGGCAAAAGCGATCGTTCTCCGGTGGTTTGTATAAGAGTACGACATCAACATCGTACCCCGCCCGGTGCAAGCTGATTGCATAGGTAACCATGATCTCATCAGCGCCGCTGACCGGTCCGAAAAAGTGACTCTTACAAAGGGCGATTTTCATTATTTGATCAATAGCCACGGCAAGCGACCACTCGCCACCGCTCGAAAAGGACGAAAATGAAAGGCATCGATCAGCATGGACCGAGCTGATCTGGTATCGCCATTATGGATCAAGTCGGTTGCTCCTGCCATCAATACTTCGTACGCGCGATCGCGAAGCTTGCTCTCAACGTGACGACGCTTCGCCCTCGCAGCATTCCGGGCCCGCGTGCGACCGAGAGCCATTTGCTGAACACGTAACGCCTGTTTGCAGAGCGCACCAGCATTCGAACACATTTGCCCGGAATGTGCGTTCGCCTTACGGTGTATTGCCACCGGCTCTTCAACTGCCTCCACGAGGAAACGCTCACTGATCCGCAGCCACAGATCCCAGTCCTCAATGAGAGTGAGAGTTGTGTTGAAACCACCTACCTTGAGCAAGACTGACTTACGCGCAAGCATTGACGGCATCGGAATAAAGTTATGTTCTAGTAATTCCCAGAAAACGTCGCCGCGCGGGCATTGACCAGGATAGATCTCCCCGGTCGGAAGCTGACGACGCGCGTCTCCAATCAGCGCTTGTCCGTAACAAAGCGCGATGCGCTCATCCGCAAGCATTCTATCCAGCTGTTTGTCGAGTGAACCGGGTAAGCGCAGATCGTCGTCGTCGAGGAACGCAATGAATTCGCCCGAGCTCTCGAGCAACCCGACATTCCTGGCTTCAGCCACTCCCTGATTGCGATCGAGTCGCACATATTTTATGTCGTGCAAAGCTGCACAGACCTCAGCCGTACTATCCGTTGAGGCGTCATCCACCACGATCACTTCAACCTCGCGGCCGGCGCGCCGCGCGCTCTCTACCGCTCGCAGCAGCATGTGCGGCCGGTTGAAAGTAGGGATGATCAGGCTGACCTTGTTCATAGATCTCTGGAAGAACTAATCCAGTTTGCGAACGTCCCAATCAAGCACCGGCGTGATTACGCCGAGCCGCTGAGGATGCAGTGGGTTTCCGATCGCGCTTACCTCGAACATCAAAAGATTCTCATGCGATTCGATCCAGGTTCCCTGCCGCCGGAGACCGACTGTGAGAAAAAAGTTTCCTGACTTCAAAAGCTTCCCTGGAATTTTGCACACGGACGAGTAGCGACCGTCAGCCCGTATGCTTCCTCTCAACTCGTCGTGAGTGTCACTGTCGCTGCTCGTGAAGATGATTGTTCCCGACTCCGACACAATGCGCAACACAATACTCACATCCGCGACTGGTTTTTTTAATTCGTACTCAATCTCGGCCGTGAATTCCTGGTCGAAACTGACCACCGCCGTAGCCTCAGACTGTTGGCGGATTCGAACGGACCGCAGAATTAACTCTTGCTCCAGTTCGTCTCCATTCTCCTGTGGTCGCTCCCAGCTATGCCTGGCCGTATACGACTGGGAAAAGTATCCGGCCACCACTTCGTTCGAATTCCCGTCCAGCTCGAGACGGCCTTCGTTCAGCCACAAAGCCCTGCGGCACAATTGCGTCACCGCGCCCAGGTTGTGACTGACCAGCATGACCGTGCGTCCTTCTCTCGCTATGCTCTCGACTCTTCCGAGGCACCGACGCTGAAATTCGATATCTCCCACGGCCAGCACTTCATCGATAAACAGGATTTCCGTCCTAAGGTGGGCCGCCACGGCGAACGCCAGACGCAGATACATTCCCGTGGAGTAGTGTTTGACCGGCGTGTCAATGAATTGTTCCACCTCGGCAAAGGCCACGATCTCGTCGAAGCGTTGTTTGATCTCGGTGCGCGACATTCCAAGAATCACGCCGTTCAGATAGACATTTTCGCGCCCGGTCAATTCGGGATGAAATCCGGTGCCCACTTCGAGCAGACTGCCGCAGCGCCCGGACAGTTCGATGGAGCCCAGGGTCGGGTCGGTGATGCGCGATAGTGTTTTGAGCAGAGTGGATTTGCCGGAGCGGTTTCGTCCCACGATGCCTACCACTTCGCCGCGATGAACTTCGAAGCTGACATCTTTCAGCGCCCAAATACTGGCGACCGGTTGCGAGTGATTGCCATTCCGGAGGGTCTTGAGCGGCCTCTCAATCATTTCCGCCATCCTCTCGCGCAAGGTCTGGTACGAAGACAGACCATTCCCGATGCGGTACTGCTTGCTGAGCCTTTCAACTCTGATGATGGGCGTCATTCGCGACAAATCATATCAGGACAATGCGTTGAGTTACGAGGCATTGGCAGAAGCGGGCAGGCGCTGTCCTCAATTCAGGACACCGCCACAGAGCGATGTTGGACACACAAAATCCAACCTCACCGCAGAACAGAGAGAGCGCTGGATAGGTTTAATTTAGCGAGGTTGGATAGGTTTAATGATAGCCGGGGGAAAGAGTCTTGGAATGTTTGGATGGGCGAACAGAAATCTCGCGGCACAAATCGGAAATCAACAATCCGCAAATCGGCAATGGCTTAGTGCCCCCGCAGGGATTCGAACCCCGAACCAACAGATTATGAGACGGTTTGAGGGGCATCAACAAGGCGAGACGAAACGAGATAACCCAGTATTTACCGAATCCGCAGCCGTCAAAGTTCGCTAGATCTTGCTACGTCTGAGCACGCCATCTTAAAACTAACTTTGCACAGCTCTTACTCACTGAAGGTTGACGCTTAATTATCATCCCCATAGAGTGATAGCGTCAGCAGTGACATAACTTAATGGAAGAAACTGTCATTAGATTACCTCCTCGGTGGACAGATGCTTCGGTTTTAGAAAAGACCCTTCGTACAGGCCCATCCCCACTTTCAAATCTCTGCTCAGAGGTGAATTTCCAGATACCAAAAAACTGCCAATTGATGACTGATGCCGCCGTAAGACTTTTATGCTTATTGAATCAGCTGGATTATTCGACCCGGCGGGTGACAATTAACTTCGAAGAGAAGAAAGACGGAGTTCTCCCGTACCTTGAGCGCATCGGCTTTTTCCAGTCGCTGTCTCCAAGTGTATTAGTCTTACCGCGTCGGCCATCGGGTTTTGCGGCCATTCGTTATCGTGGTCGTAACCCGAGCGTTGTTGAAATTCAACGCATCTATCGAAAACAACGAGATGACAGCCTGCCGAAACGATTGACGAGGGCGATCACACAGGCATGCGAGAAGCGGCGAGACGTAAAGGAGCTTGAAGAAGCGGCGTGGACGATTTTTGCTGAATTGATTGATAACGTCTTCTCGCATAGCGAGACCCCGTTGGATGGTTTCGCGGCTTTGCAAGTTTATCCAAGGGGAAACTGCCTTAAAGTCGCGGTATCAGACAGTGGCTTCGGTATGCTAGACACTCTTCGCCCCGCTTTGAAAAACGAGGCACCAAAACTTGCCGCACTCAGCGACGTGGACTTAATTGTGGAAGTATTCAGACAAGGTTTATCGCGTCATGGATCCGGCCGCGGCTGCGGATTGAAAGGATGCGCCGACAAGGCCGTGAAATTTGGCGCCGAACTCGACGTGCGGCTACCTAGCGCGAGAGTCTTGCTAGTTCCTGGCAGTCAAGGCTACACACCCAACCGCGCATTTTGCTTTTCAGATCTCCCGCTAATCTGGGGCACTCACGTCTGCTTCACTTTCAACTTGACGGGCCGATCGTAATCTGCTTCAATGAGTCGGATGAACCAGATTCCCGCTGTGGATTTACGGCTTCGTGAGTTTATGGATGAGGAGGGTTGGGGACGCGCCGCCGGGAGGCGAACCTATCAAAAACTGCTTGGTTTCGTAGACGACCATCCTGGCATTTTGATTTTCAGAGTGATGTTAGCGGGTGTGAGGAGAGTTGACATCTCATTCGCGTCGGAAACGGTTGTGGAACTTGCGCGAAAACATCGTTGCAAGAAGGGTTTTTGCTTTGTCGACTTAGTTGATTCAGATCAGCGCGAGAACTGGCAAGCTGCGGCGCTTCGCGCAACACAACCCATTATGAGCTGGAATCGAAACGCGAAACCTATCGTACTCGGGCCTGGACCTAGCCAAGGCTCCTCTGACGCATTCATGTTTGCGCTCGAAAGGTCTGAGGTTCGCGCTGCTGAGTTTGCAGGTTCACAGCGGAATGTGTCGATTACGAACGCCAGCACGAAGTTCAAACAACTTTGGGAGCAGGGATTCTTACTCCGACGCGAGGCTGCAGCCGAATCAGGGGGTGTCGAATACGTCTACCTGCGCGTCGGATAAATTTTTTTCACAGCCCGTTCAGCTGGTTCAGTGAACGAGATAGGGAAAACTCATAAAAATCAAGGTAAATGGAGGTCTTATGCAAAAAAACCAGCACGTTGTACCTGTTGATGGAGAGTGGGGCGTCCGCGGAGAGGGCAATGCGCGCCTAACCAGTATTCATACTACCTAGGCAGAGGCGATAGAAGCAGCGAGAGAGATTGCCATCAATCAACGTTACGAGGTTGTTATTCACCGACGCGATGGTCGTATTCGGGACAAGGACAGTTACGGGAACGATCCGAATCCGCCTAGAGATACAAAATACTAGCGCGCATGATTCTTCTTTGAGTTGCGCATGGAGGCACAGCAATGACGAACGGGACTAACACGGATCACGTCATCGATTTCGACAGTATTTCGCTGTTTGAGCATGTTTCGTCAGAGGCGTTGCGAGCGGTGACACCAGAAGTGCTTAAGCATTTCCGGCATGGCGAAATAATTTTCCACCACGGCGATGAGCGGAAAGATTTGGTGATCCTTCTAGAGGGTCAAGCCTGTGTGCACAGAAACGGCATTTTCATTACATGTCGCTCGGCACCGACGGTTGTCGGTGAGCAGGCTTTCATAGACGAAACTGATCGCAGCGCAACGCTAATAGCTCAGGGTTTTGTTAAAGCGATGGTTTTATCCGAAGCCACTACTCGTGAGTTGATGCGCGACATGGCATTTGTGCGAAATCTGCTTCGCATTGTTTCTTGCAAACTTCGCGAGGCGACGGAGGAGAGGGAGCGTCACTACCGCCGCGAAGAGTTGCTGTTCAGCGAGTTTAAAGCGCATGCATCGGATGCGATGGTCGATAGCCTGCTCGCTACCGGAGTTGATTACGGTAGCCCTCGATTCATTGAGGATGCTGTGATCCTAATTTCTGACATCCGCGACTTCACCACTCGATCTGCCAGCATGTCACCCGATGAGATTGCCGACCAGTTGAGCTCTTATCTAAGTGAAATTGTTGACACGATCCATCGCCACGGTGGTTTGGTGGACAAATTCGTCGGCGACGCAGTAATGGCGGTGTGGGGCTACACCGCAAGCGATCGGAAAGCCGAAGATGCTTTCGAATGCGCTAAAGAGATGGTGCGCGTGGCCGCCGGCATGCAGTTTGGCAGTCAACCGATTCTCATCGGCGTCGGACTTAACAGCGGAGAGGTCTTCAGCGGCAACGTCGGCAATGAGAGTAAGAAGCAATTCACCGTACTGGGCACGCCGGTCAATTTGGCGGCGCGATTTGAAAGCAAGGCGAAAGAGCTAGAGTCACCGATTGTAATGGGGGGCGCTTTCTACAACGAGCTTCCCGCTGGAACTCAAGGTCTGTTCACGGCACACCATGAGCAGGACATTAAGGGGGATGGTCCCCAGACACTTTACACATTCGATCCTGTGAAGGACGAGGAAGGAACCAAATGAGCTGGAATTATGATGACAGTTTGGAACGCATTGGCAAACATCTCGACAGCATGGGCGAGATCGAGATCGAAAAACTTTTCCGCGAGGCAGACCTCGAAACCTTGCTGACCGAGACGTGTTGCCGCGAAATTCACGGAGCACACGTTTACGCTGACATCTCAACATTCGCACGCATCGCTACTGAAAGCGTCGCCGACAACGATGAGTACAAGCGGTTGATCCAAGGTGTACACATCTACCAGCGGGAGGTTTCTCGGATCGTCGAGACTATCTTTGGCGGCCTTCGCATTCATTTTCAGGGGTCGAAATTGCATGCACTGTTCTACCGACCAATCGATGACACCCGAATGCTGGCGACGAAAGCCTTCTTGCTGCTGCTTGTGCTGAAGGATTTCGTAAACTCGGTTTTCAATCCCTCGTATCCGCTTTTGGGCAACTTCTCAATAGCCGGTGGTGCAGATGTCGGGGATGCAATTGGCACCCGCAACGGCAGGCGTAATGATCGCGAGCTGCTATTTCTGGGAGCCTGCGCCAACTACGCGGCAAAGATTATTAGCTCGTCTGGACGCTTGCGTATCTCAAAAGCCACTTACGACGCGCTCCCGCATGACCTGCGGGACCTTTGTGAGGAGATCGATGATGACGAAATCTATCAGGTTGATTCGGTGCCGCAGAAGAAGTTGGATGAACTGCTGGGAAAGTACGAAATTGAGTGGGATCGGGAGAAAAGTCAGGAGCGCGTTGATGATGATAAACGCGCCCATCCGCTAAAAGATATTGAATATAGTTCGGCCAACGAGTTGATCGATCTCGACGCGTTGAGCATCTGGAACAACAAGCGCGTGTTAGCCGTTTCCATCTTCGGCGATATCACGGGTTTTACTGCCTACATTGACCGCGCTGAGAGCGACGATGAAAAGCGTAAGGCTCTCCGAGTACTTCACGCCATTCGGAAGGAGATGGCTACAGTCGTGGCCGTCGATTTCAATGGACTTCGCGTCCAATTCCAAGGCGACCGGGTACAGGGTCTGTACCACATGCCCAAAGACGAAGAGGCTAGCATTGCGACGGAGGCGGTGGAGGCGGCGATAGGCCTACAGTCTTCAATGGAAAAGACGATCAAGGAGAAACTCCCTGAGGCCGAAGAGTTACAGTTGGCTGTTGGCGTGGATATTGACACAACGCTTGTCTCGAAACTCGGGACCCGAGCCCACCGCGACCGGATCTGTCTCGGCTCTGCAGTCGAGAATGCCGCGAAGTCGGAGGAGAAATGTTCAGGAGGCCAAATCGGCGTGTCCAAGCGCATATACGAAGCTTTACCCGAAAGGTTGGACAAGCACTTCTCATATGACAGCACGATTGGATGTTATGTGGCCGAAAATCTGACGGCAGATAAGGTGGAGCGGGCAGAAAAGGCCGCAGCCGCAGCGGGTGCGCCTGCTTTCATTACATCTAATAAGTCTGGAGTAACTGTTACCGAAAGAGAGCGAGAGGGTGCGCGAACTATTATACCTGGTAGGTCCTACGCCGAAGACTGATGGCAGAACGCGGTGGTTCGAGCGAGATGAAGGGGACGAGCGTCTGAAGCAAGACCGCGCGTTGATCCGGCACGATTACCCGGACCTAAAGTTCGGAATGAACTGGCGCCACAAAAAGATCTTCCTTGACGGCACCATTACCTTGCGGGCCGAGTGTGGAATACCGACACGTATTAAAACCCGTTTAGTGTTTGGTGATTACTATCCGGCATACGAGCCAGTCGCTTATGACACGGGTAATATGTTTCCACATATAGCCGATCGGCACTTTTATGTTGACGGTGGATGTTGTCTGTGGCTGCCGATAGAGACCCAATGGAGACAGCAAGAGGCGACTGCACTTCACAGCTTCCTTGATCAAGTTGCTACTTTCTTCGAAAGGCAATTGATCTACGAGGCGTCGCCGGACAAAAGTTGGCCTTGGGGTCAGCGTCGGCACAATATCGCGGGCTACATTGAATTCATCCAGGAAGCGCTAGGGGTTGATACATTCCTTGTTAGTAACTTTGCGGGGTTGCTCAGCGGCAAAGATCACCTAGCAGGCTGCTGAAAAACTAAAGATTCTTCCCGCAAGTTGATCATGGTCAACTATAATCTGGTCCAACGCCGAGAACGGAGGAACAGAATGCGGGGAGACAACGAACAACAAGCCGGGATGTACAGTTACATTTCGCCAGAGCAACGAGTGCCGGCGGATCATCCCTTGCGCCCGATTCGCAAGATGACGGATGAAATCTTCAAGCAACTGTCGCCGCGCTTTGACAAGTTGTATTCGCGAGTGGGGCGACCGTCGATAGCGCCGGAGCGGTTGTTGCGGGCGCTGTTGCTGCAAGTGCTTTACTCGGTGCGCAGCGAACGAATGCTGATGGAGCAGTTGTCCTACAACATGCTGTTTCGCTGGTTCGTCGGTCTGAATATGGACGACGTGGTCTGGGACGCCACCACTTTCAGCAAGAACCGCGACCGCTTGCTGCGAGGTGAAATCGCCGAAGAGTTCTTCGCGGCAGTGCTTGATGTGGCGCGCACCAAAGAGTTGTTGTCGGACGAACATTTCACCGTGGATGGGACGATGGTCGAAGGCTGGGCGAGCTTGAAAAGTTTCCAGCCGAAGGATGAGTCGGGGCGTAACAGTGACGACAAGCCGGATGACCCGGGCAATCCGACGGTGAACTTTCATGGCCAGAAACGCTCGAATAAAACGCATGAATCGACCACTGACGGGGATCTCAGACTTTTTAAGAAGACCAAGGGCAGCGAAGCGAAACTGGCTTATCAAGGACACGTGCTGATGGAGAATCGCAACGGCTTGGTGGTGAATGCGACCTTGACCATTGCCAGCGGTACTGCGGAACGAGAAGCAGCGCTGGCGCTGATCGGGCAACGACCGCAAAAGACGCGTATGACGTTGGGCGCTGACAAAGCTTACGATACGAAAGACTTTGTCGCTGATTTGCGCGCCTGCCAAGTGACGCCGCATGTGGCTCAGAGTAATAAGAATCGGAGAAGTGCGATCGATGCGCGCACGACGCGCCATCCTGGTTATGAAGTTAGTCAGCGTAAGCGTAAACGAGTGGAAGAAATCTTTGGCTGGTTGAAGACCGTGGGGCTGTTGCGTAAGACCCGACACCGAGGATTGAAGTTGGTGGGTTGGATCTTTAAGTTCGCTACCGCCGCTTACAACCTGGTACGAATCAGAAATCTGGCCGAGGTCACGTGAAAGACTGCAACCAAACGCCAGTAGTCGCTTAGGCAAGCGAACCAAAGTGGCAAATGAGCCACTCAAAGGATCAACCAAAGAAAGAAAGTCACTCATCACTGATAACCAAAACTGATAAATGAAGACCGAAGCTCTATCAACGCTCAATTTTTCAGCAGCCTGCTAGAGCCAAATTCTGACTGCCCGTGCGGAACTGGTAAGAAATACAAGCATTGTCACGCGAGTCGCTTGGGCAAGCTTGTTGCGCAACTCGGAGAACGTAACCCTTTTACTGAGAAAACAGAACCCTCGTCTTTAACCGCTTATGCTTAAGTATCGTTCGTTGAGAGATCATTAGTTTCATACAGTGACAGAAATTTGAAGCAGAAGATTGATTTGGCCGGCCCGCTGAACAAACCGCCCAAAACATTGCGGAGCGATCTTAAGGACACTACAATCATCCCGCCAGTGGAGGCCTCTAATGGTAACTCTGAAGCGCGTTAACGGCGACGTTGTAGAACAGTTTGAAATGCCTGATTCTCCGTACAAAGAAGCGGTCGAGATCTATAAGATGGAATACGAAAAGGCCGCCCAACGTTATAACGACCTTTATAACGCAGCATGGACCAATTTCTCTTACATGGCATTGGTGGCGGGTGGATTATTAACCTTTGGCGGGGCCCGTTTTGTAACTCCATTAACGGCTTTTCTTGCTTGCCTACCGCTTCTTTTCTGGTGGATAGCTACTTTCGAACCTCTTAATCGTTATGGGGATAAAGTTCAGGGCGAACTTGAGAAAATTGAGAAGGCGCTAACAGCTCTATGCATTTCCCATGATTTTCCGTTGGATGCCCAGAAGGGCCTCACCCATTTTTCAGATTTTGCGAAACGAGGACAACGGGAAAGCGCGGTTCTAGACAAAATCTGGCGAGTACGTTACGTGGTGCGCGGCGCGGCCGGCATGCTACTTCTTTTGACACTAGGTTTTGGCTTTAAAGTAGGAGGCCTGATAATAAAAGGCGATCGTCTTACAGTAGTAGCGGAACCTCTTGCGGTAGTTGTGACATCTTCGACTCCAAATCCTACGCCGAGCGCGACACCTGCGGCGACCACTGGAAATGCACCATCTCCACACCCGCCGACGAAGTCAGGAAGGAGAAACAAATAGATTGAGATCGAGTTTTCCGCCAAAAACTACGCGGGCTCGTGAGATTGACTCGCTACTAAACGCGTTGGGGTGCGTCATCGTCGATCGGTCGGCGGTTTACGTTAGCACTCCTATTACTTCCGGGCAGCGATTTGCGCACTGGTCAAGCAACCGAGATATTGAATTTGATCTTTCGCATCCTGAAACTTATCTTGAGTTCAAGCGCGAAGTGTTGGAGCCAAATAGCGAGCATGCACGCGGGATTATCAAGAATCTAAGAAGTCTGTTTGCCCAAGCGTTAATTGATCCGACCGCCCTAAGAGATATAGAGGGCTGGGTTCAAGATGACTATAGAGTGTTGTGGGCGAAAGTTATCGAGCAGTACGCCGACACAGTCGTTTTCCTGGATGGTTGGCAATACAGCAATGGTTGTACTTATGAATTCCTTGTGGCTCATCGCATGACTCCCCGTCCGTTGATTCTTCAAGAGAGGCTTGAACCGTTGACGCTTGAGGGAGGGATTCATTTAGTGAAGCAAGCGATAGCGGAGCTCCAAAACTCAAAATTGCCGACGGATTTCTTGCAACAGGTGCTGAATGAACTGACAAAACTTCGCACGCCCAAAGAAGTCTTAGCCGAGGCGTAAGCAAATGGCTGCTACAGAGGTCAAAGATTCTATCCAGCTCAAGGACTCCGTCCTACATCAGCTTGCGAATTCTGCGAACATCGCTCAATTTGTGAGTTTCGACCCTAGTGGTCGTCAGAGGCATGCTCGCATTGGGGGCTATGAAATCGATCACAGCTTTAGTTCAATGAGCGAAGCCGCTCAAGCCTTGCTGCAGTCTTCTGGTTCCGTAAATATCAGAAGTTTTGAACCTCACAGTTCCAAGAGTAGAGACTTCATCTACGGCCTGAAGATGGCAGGCGAAGTCGCCGCCCAAGTGGCGAAGTTAGCAGCGACGGGACTCTATACGATCATTAATGAAACGATTGACGTGAATGATGGGGGAGTCTCTGGTGTCGCCCTTGGGAGCATAGTTGAGTTCGCACCTGGGGACACACCGCGCTGCGTTGAAAAGCCCGGCACGGTATCAATGGACAAGAATTTGGCGCTGCAAGTGCTCGAAACAGTCTACGGTTTTGCGCCCGATCTTTTCCGCTACCGATCCTCGGAACGAGTTGAATTCAGTATCCATCCGATTCGCCGGGGTACGCGTCAAGAGCACACCATTGTGTGGGAACTTGAGGATGTGGGGGATTTCGATAGCTCGGTCGATATCGCGTGGCCAAATAGATTCAGCCGCTTTATTGGTGATAAAGCCTTTGGCTTATTAGTGGCGGACGCCCTAGGTCTCCCTGTTCCGGCAACAACTGTGTTTCCGCGACTGCTGCCTCCCTTCGCTTTTGGCAAAAAAACTGAATCCGCAGAAACTTGGATTAGAACTTGTCCGACTGAGCAGGAACCTGGACGGTATACTACCCATCGCGGTTGGTTAGATCCTTTCAAACTGATGAGCGACGAAGACCCAGACGGAACGAAGATCGCTTCAGTGTTGGCACAGGAAGGCGTTAACGCCGCGTACTCGGGCTCGCTAATTGTCGAGCTAGATGGAGGAATCGTCATACAAGGAGCAAAGGGTTATGGTGATGATTTCATGCTGGGCCGCACTATTGACGATTTACCCAAACCTATCGAAAACTCGGTTGCCGATCTCTTCGAGCAGGCTCGGTCTCATCTAGGCCCGATCAGGTTTGAGTGGGTGCATGACGGTAGCACGGTTTGGATTGTCCAACTTCATAAGGGTGCCACCCGTTCTTTGGGAAATACAGTCTTCCCTGGTGAAGCAAGTTGGTTCCATCGATTCGAGGTAAACGAAGGAATCGAGGCGTTGCGTGATCTAATCGGAAGAACAAAGCCTCACGAGGGAATTGTTCTAGTCGGTCGTGTCGGTATTACAAGTCATTTGGGCGATCTACTAAGAAGAGCAAGCATTCCGTCTAGAATTGAAGCCGAATGAGATTTGGCTACCCTCTCCACCTCGTAATCGACGAAGTTGTAATCCCTCCCTTCAAGGCTTGATATGCGACGTAGCAAAAGCTTCAATCGGAGCGAATAGATTCATGGCCTTTACTTCAATCTCCTGCTCTGCCTTTTTGATAGCCGTTTCGTCGAAAGTTGAGATTAGGGCAACTTGCTCCAGAAGCAGGTCGAGAATCCCAGATTCCAAAAGCATTGTCCGGAACAAATAAATTTGCGCGTTGCGTGGGAAAGTAAACGCGGAAATCTGGTACATTGCTTTGATCTTTTCCAGCAACTCGCTCACCGGAATCCTTCGCGTCGGTCTGTTTTCGTCCCACATGTCCACAGCGTCTTCAGCCGGGATGTAGACCCGACGATTATGACTTACCGAGTTGCGCATCCAAGCAGCGTCGGAATCTACTAGTCCGGGGTATTCCACAAGCCGACTTGCCGTCTCTGAGACCATGTTACCGAAAGAAGGAACCTTGTCGTCTAACGGCCACTCCTTCTTCTTGATGTAAGAAAGGAGCCATACCCTATTGATGTAGAGTTTGTAGAGAGGTTCCGCTACGTCTTTCAACGCGCGAAGAACAGCCGTAGCTCTGATCTCTCCAGACTCTCGCTCCGACTCCGCTATCAGATCGGCTGGGCCGAATTGTAGGTCGAGCATGAAACTGGGATCGGCATGATCTCTTAGAACTAGCCAAGGCATGAAAGGCACTTGGGCGTGCGCTTCATTCACCAGGCGCAAGAGCAGTGAGTAGCGATTGTCAGTACGTGCTTCTGCTTTTGCCATACGAACAGCCGTGCGGATGAATTGCGTCAGCTCGTCCTTGAAGGCAGGATTACCAACCAATTGCATCATGTCCTGCCGGAGGCTCATATCCCGAAAGTCAAGCTGGCCGGCTAAGGCGGTGACATCTCGCTCTATATCTGCTTTCAATGTTGCTGGTCGACGACAATCGAAATTCTCGATCTTGCGAGCGAATCTTTTGAATCGATTTGGCAGTTGCGGCATTGCTTGCTCAATCACGCGATCGATCTTAGCGTCTATCTCAGCTTTCTTTTTTCTTAGTTCCACAGCAGACGCGTCTTGCTTTTTGTGTCTCTTTCCCATTTGAGGCCTCCGAAATAGTCTGTGATAAGCTTACCTCAAATAGTTCCGGTAAGCTCCCGCATAGCCGCTCGGGATGTCGGACCGATGTCGTTGGTTGCATCAAGTGTCGGGGAATTGTGCATCAGAGACCGTTCAGGCGCGTATCGAGTTTTCTATTACACGAAGTTGGCTGATTCAGTTTTGATCTTCCATGCTTTCGTAAAGAAAACCCAGAAGACACCGCCGCAGGAGATTGCTTTAGCGCAGAAGAGACTCAAGGAGATGCTTGATGAGGAAAGTTAGACCAGTAGTTGCTCGCAATGCCAGGGAACTCGCGAAGGTGTTGGGCCTGGAGCCCGCCGACGGAATGGAGATCGAGTTCCGCAGCGACTTGAACGATAAGATTATCGAGGTGGTCGCGAAGAAGGGATTGACCCATTCCGATGTGGCGCGACTCGCTCACACGTCACGCACTCGCGTGACCGCCATTCTGAACCGCAACACACGCGACATTTCGAGTGATCTCATGCTGCGCGTTTGGGCTCGCTAGGAGTGCAAGCGAAACTCCAGTTCAAAAGCGCCGCTTGATGTTCAGGCCTCAATGCAAATTAGACACTTAAGTGATCCGTGACTTTGGTGGCCAAATCTTTCGCATCCTTTCTCTGCCGGAGCGTGTAGGACTCCAAAAGAAAGTCGACAAGAGTGTTTGTCGCGTTGACCGCCAACCTTGCGTGGTGCCGGTCGGGCCTATATGTTCTTGCGTGAGCGTCGCTCATTCTGTTTCGTGTCGCCGCTAGACCGGCAACAACGCTAGTTAAGCCTGTTAAGATCTGTCCAAGTATATCGTCCACCTCGCGTGCCTTCGGGCGCTCAGCAAAGGTGAACCAGATGTGCTTGGTAGGAGTGAGCCGCTCGTGGATAAGATGATAGTATCTGACGTGGTAAAGACTCTTGAAAAGAGGAATGTTTTCTGACGCGAAAGCCACATTCCGGTCCGGAAAGCCGACCCCACGTACAGCGTGACTTCCATCAAGCACGTCATCAAATACATCGCCAAAGCAGAGTGGTAGCCCCTTGACTGACTCAGGCGCCACGGGATCTCTCCGGATGAAGAAACACATCCTTATTTACG
>Ga0137366_10000502_pt1 | contig 25862 bp, 20 predicted proteins | sample SagtaG_8_FD_104938 | JGI IMG/M metagenome (GOLD analysis project Ga0137366, IMG submission 104938) | Vadose zone soil microbial communities from Sagehorn Ranch, Mendocino, California, USA - Sage1_L_60_16 metaG | ecosystem: Environmental > Terrestrial > Soil > Vadose zone | place: USA...
ACCATGGAATACCGACATCTTGGCCGCAGCGGCCTGATGGTCAGCGAGATCGCCTACGGGAACTGGATCACCCACGGCGACCAGGTCGAGGAGCAGGCCGCCATCGATTGCGTCCGGGCCGCGCTGGACGAGGGCATCACCACGTTCGATACCGCCGACGCCTACGCGGGCGGGCGGGCCGAGGAGGTCCTCGGCCGGGCGCTGCACGGGGTGCGCCGGGAGTCGCTCGAGGTCTTCACCAAGGTGTACTGGCCGACCGGCGACAAGCCGAACGACCGCGGCCTGTCGCGTAAGCACATCACTGAGTCGCTGCACGCCTCGCTGCGCCGGCTGCAGACCGATTACGTCGACCTGTACCAGGCGCACAGGTACGACCACGAGACCCCGGTCGAAGAGACCATGCGCGCCTTCGACGACCTGGTCCGCGCGGGCAAGGTGCTGTACGTGGGCGTGTCCGAGTGGCGCGCCGAACAGATCGCGGCCGCGCTGCGGGTGGCCGGCGAGCTCGGCCTGGACCGGATCGTGTCGAACCAGCCGCAGTACAACATGCTGTGGCGGGTCATCGAGCCCGAGGTCGTGCCGCTGTGCGAGAAGGAAGGCATCGGGCAGATCGTCTTCTCGCCGATCGCGCAGGGCGTGCTGACCGGAAAGTACGAGCCGGGCGCGGCGCCCCCGGCGGACTCCCGGGCCTCCGCGCCGGCTGGTTCGGGCTTCATCAAGCGCTGGCTCAGGGACGACACGCTCGCGGCGGTGCAGCGGCTGCGGCCGCTGGCCGACGAGGCTGGGCTGTCCCTGGCGCAGCTGGCGGCGGCGTGGACGCTGCAGAACCAGAACGTGTCCGCGGCCATCGTGGGCGCCACCCGGCCCGCGCAGGTACACGAGAACGTCAAGGCGGCCGGGGTCACGCTGGACGACGGCCTGATGAGCCGGATCGACGAGGCCCTCGGCGACGCGGTGGTCCGTGACCCGTCCGGGACGGCCAGCCCGCCGTCGCGGCCCTAGCCGGCCCCTGGAGCCGACCCTGTAGGCCCGGCCCTCTCGCCCGGCTCAGTCCTCCGGGTGCAGGCTCATCGGGCCGTACTCGGTTCTGGTGTCGTCGAGCAGCGAGACCTGGTCCACCCCGGCCGCGAGCAGCGCGCGCCAGTTCTCCCCGAGCCAGCTCTCCGCGTCGCCCTGGCTGGCGAAGATCGCCTCCTGCAGCTCGTCGGCGGTGATCGCGGTGCCGTCAGCCTTCTCGTACCGCCAGGTCCAGGGCATTGTTCGGTGGCCTCCCGCTGAGACAAGCACTGTGCGTGTGCTGACCGAGGGTAGCTCAGCCCGGGGAAGGCCGCGACCGGCCGTCTAGTGAGCGTTAACAAAACATGAATAACGCGCAGAACAAGATGGCCCAGACGGCCTTTCCGCGGCCGGTGACCGGACTCCAGCCCCAGACGTCGCTCAGCGCGTCCACCATCTGCAGGCCGCGGCCGGCTTCCTCGTTCCGGTCCGGCATCCGGAGCACCGGGGCGCGGTCGGACGGGTCGAGCACGGCGCACATGACCTCGCCGGTCCGGCGGAGCAGGCGCAGGCCGAGCGGCTGTCCGGGCTCCTCGGCGGACCGGGCGGCGTGCGAGACGGCGTTGGCCACGAACTCCCCGACGATGGCTTCGGCGTCGTCGGCGAGGGTGACCAGGCCCCACTCCTTCAGCGTGTTCCTGGTGAACTTCCTGGCGGTCCGGCCGGACTGGGCGCCGGTATTGAGCGGGCACGCCGCCACCGCGGGCGAATCCCACCAGTCGGACGGCATCCGGACCACGCGCGGGCGGCCAGGCGCGTATTCCCGCAGCCTGGCGGTCAAGTCAAGCGGCCGGCGAACGGCAGGATCGACCTTCGTCCGTGTCGGCAACCCTACTTGGCTCAAGCCCATCGCGACCCCGCGAAGATAGAAACGGCAATCCCAGATGATTGACGCAAATCACATCCTGCCCGAGATTCCGCGTTTCATGCAAGACCAAATGCACGTTCATTTGTAACGTGCACTCGCACGCTCCCGGGTCACAGCGTTTCATAGACGGTTCAAGTAAACCTCTTTCCGAAGGTCAGGAGGCCGGCGTCAGAGGATAACCGCGGCCCGCCGGACCGGTGCCGCGGCCCGCCGGACCAGTGCCGGCCGGTCATACCGAACGGCCTGCGGTGACGGCCCCTCCATCGCCGCCGCGCCCCGGACGGCCGCGTTATCGTGAGTCACCTCACTCCGACCTGGGAGCCGCTGATGCTTGTCGCTGGCGTCGATTCGTCCACGCAGTCCACCAAGGTACTGCTCTGCCAGGCCGACGACGGCGCGATCGTCGGGGAGGCGGCCGCGCCGCACCCGGACGGCACCGAGTGCGACCCGGAGCTGTGGTGGCAGGCCCTGGTCACGGCGGGCGACGGGCTGCTCGGCCGGGCTGACGCCATCGGGGTGGCGGCCCAGCAGCACGGCATGGTGGTGGTCGACGAGGCGGGTCAGGTGATCAGGCCGGCCCTGCTCTGGAACGACGTCCGCTCGGCGCCGCAGGCGGCGGCGCTGATCGCCGAGATGGGCGGGCCCGCGTGGTGGGCGCAGCAGACCGGGAGCGTCCCGCCGGCCTCGTTCACCGTGACCAAGCTGCGCTGGCTGGCCGAGAACGAGCCGGATGCTGCCGCCAGGACCGCGCAGGTGATGCTCCCGCACGACTGGCTGACCTGGCGGCTGGGCGACCGGGCGCACGAGCCCACCACCGACCGCGGTGACGCGTCCGGCACCGGCTACTTCTCCCCCGAAACCGGGCGCTGGCTGCCGGAGCTGGTCGAGGCCGCGCTGGGCAAGCCAGCCGCGCTGCCCCGGCTGGCGGCCCCGGCCGAGGTCGTGGCCAGAACCCCGGCCGGCGCGGCGCTGTCCGCCGGAACCGGGGACAACATGGGCGCCGCGCTTGGCCTGGGCCTCGGCCTGGGCGAGGTGGTGGTCTCGATCGGCACCTCGGGCACGGCCTACGCGGTCGCGGCCGAGCCCGCCGCCGACGAGTCGGGCGCCGTGGCCGGCTTCGCCGACGCCACCGGGCGTTTCCTGCCCCTGGTAGCGACGATCAACGCTGCCCGGGTGCTGACGGTCATGGCCCGGATGCTCGGCACCGACGCGGGCGGCTTGTCCCGGCTGGCGCTGGCCGCGCCTCCTGGCGCGCAGGGCCTGGTCCTGCTGCCCTACCTGGACGGCGAGCGCAGCCCCAACCGGCCCCGGGCCAACGGCGTGCTGCGCGGCCTGACCAGTGCCAACACCACGCAGGAGAACATGGCCCGTGCCGCGGTCGAAGCGGTGCTCTGCTCCCTGGCGGACGCGATCGGCAACCTGGCCGACTGCGGCATCACCGCGCGGCGAGTGATCCTCATCGGCGGCGCGGCCCGGTCCGAGGCCGTGCGCAGGATCGCGCCGCAGATCTTCGGCATGCCGGTGACCGTTCCCTCGCCCGCCGAGTACGTAGCGCTGGGCGCGGCCCGGCAGGCCGCCTGGGCCCTGTCGGCCGAGTCTGGCTCCGGAGCGGCTGACCCCCCCGCCTGGCCCCTGGCCGGAACCACCCTCGAGTTCACCGCCGAGCCGACCCCCGAGGTCCACGCCCAGTACGCCGCCCTCCGCGACGCCACCGCGGGCTGGGGCTGAGCGTTTTCATGATCGTGAGCAGTTTCGGACAAATAGCGCCCAAAACTGCTCACGATCATGGAGCAGCATCGGGCGGGGGCTGGGCGCGGGGACGGGGGTGGGGTGGGTGAAAGGATGAAGGGGTGGGTGGCGACTCAGGAAGGGAGTGGCTGGTGAGCACGGATTACGTACCGTCGCGGGAGGACCGCTTCTCGTTCGGCATCTGGACGGTCGGCTGGCAGGGGGTTGACGTGTTCGGCAGCGCCGTGCGGCCGCCCATGCCCGCCGAGCGCGCCGTGTACAAACTGGCCGAACTCGGCGCCCACGGGGTGAACTTCCACGACAACGACGTTTTCGCCTTCGATGCCACGCCGGCCGAGCGGGACGAGCGCATCGGCGCCTTCCGCAAGGCGCTGGCCGAGACCGGACTGGTGGTGACCACCGCCACCACCAACCTGTTCGGCCATCCGATGTTCCGGGACGGGGCGTTCACCGCCAACGACCGCCAGATCAGGCGGTTCGCGCTGGCCAAGGTGATGCGGAACCTGGACCTCGCGGCCGATCTCGGCGCGAAGACCTACGTTTTCTGGGGCGGCCGCGAAGGCGCCGAATCCGGCGCCGCCAAGGACATCAGGGCCGCGCTGGACCGGTACGCCGAAGGCCTGAACCTGCTCTGCGCGTACGTGCGCGACCAGGGCTACGACATCAGGTTCGCGATCGAGCCGAAGCCGAACGAGCCGCGCGGCGACATCTTGCTGCCCACCGTCGGGAACGCGCTGGCGTTCATCAACGAGCTGGAGCACGGCGACATGGTGGGGGTGAATCCCGAGATCGGCCACGAGGAGATGGCCGGGCTGAATTACGCGCATAGCATCGCCCAGGCGCTATGGCACGGCAAACTGTTCCACATCGACCTGAACGGGCAGCACGGACCGCGGTACGACCAGGACCTGCGGTTCGGCGCCGGCAACGTGCGCGGCGCGTTCTGGGTGGTGGACACGCTCGAGGCCGGCGGCTACGACGGCCCGGTGCACTTCGACTACAAGCCGCCGCGGACCGAGGACGACGAGGGTGTCTGGGCGTCCGCGGCCGCCTGCATGCGCAACTACCTGATCCTGCGGGCCAAGGTGCGCGCGTTCCGCGCCGACCCGGAGGTAATCGCGGCCTTGCACGCCTCGGGCACCGACCAGCTCGGCTCGCCGACGCTGGACCCCGGCGAGACCTGGCGCGACGTCCGCGAGCCGCACGCCGACACCGAGGCGCTGGCCCAGCGCGGGCTGGCCTACGAGCACCTTGACCAGCTCGCCCTGGAATACCTGTACGGGGTCCGCTAGGGGGGTATGGGGGGGCGAGCAGCCCCCCCATGATCGGGGGGTTCCGGGGGGTCGTCCCCCCGGGCTAACACTGGCATCCAGACGCGCATCGGCCTGCCGTCGCGGTTATCCCACTGGAAGTACGGGATCGCGATGCCCGTGACCGGGGTATCCGCGGGCAGGAGCTGACCCTCCGCGGTGATCTCGATCGTCTGGCCGATGCCGTCCAGGGTGACGGGCCGCTCGCCGAGCACGCCGCCCGGCTTGACGACGAGGTCGTCGAGCCGGGCGCCGTCGAGCTGGTCGGCCTGCTCAAAGCAGTAGACGAGGGGCCCGCGCTCGATGGCCACGCAGCCGCGGATCGCGTCCACGCGCCGGTCTGGGCAGGTCCAGCGGGGGGTCAGGTCCAGGTGCAGGGTCACCACGTCGCCCTTGTGCCAGGGGCGGTGCAGGAGGTGGTAGCCGGGCGAGATCCCGGCCCGTTCGGGATTATTGTTGACCGAGACCCGGGTGCTGCCGCTCCAGGCCGGCACCCGCAGGGCCAGCCCGCGCGCCTCCGGCGGCGCGGCGAGCACCCGCAGGTAGACGGCGCCGGACCAGGGGTAGTCGGTGGTGACCTCGAGGTCCAGGCCCGCCCCGGACAGCCGGGACCCGGTGTACTGGTGGACGTACAGGGTGTCGCCGGATTCGGTGGCCAGGTAGTGCTCCAGCGAGGCGATGAGGCGCATGATGTTCGGCGGGCAGCAGGCGCAGTTAAACCACACGCGGCGCCGGCCGGGGTCGTCCTTCTCGAAGTGGTCCTCGCGGCGCTGCAGCGGGTTGACGTAGAAGAACCGCTGGCCCTCGGTGGCGATGGCGGCCCCGAAGCCGTTGTAGAGCACGCGCTCCATATGGTCCGCGTACTTCGCGTCGCCGGTGGCGAGCAGCAGTCGCCAGCACCACTGGAAGCTGGCGATGGCGGCGCAGGTTTCGTTGTAGGCACGGTCCGGGGGCAGCTCGTACCGGTCGCCGAAGCCCTCGTCCGCGTGCCGCGACCCGTTGCCGCCGGTCAGGTAGGTCTTGGCGGCCACCATGTCATCCCAGCGGCGGAGCGAGGACCCGAGCAGCTCGCGGTCGCCGGTCTCGGCGGCCACGTCGGTCACTCCGGCCTCTAGGTACAGCGCCCGCACCACGTGCCCCACCTCGGTGGCGGTGGCGCGCACCGGCAGGTGGTCCTGCAGGTAGCGGCGGCCCATGCCGGAGTTCCCGGCCAGCCCCTGCCCGCGCTGGTCGACGAACTGGCGGGCCAGGTCCAGGTAGGCTTCGGTGCCTGTCTCGCGGTACAGCTCGGCGAGCGCGGTCTCGATGACCGGATGCCCGTCCAGGCCCCGCTCGGTGCCGGCGAACTCGCGCACCAGATGGTCGGCCAGGCGCACGGCCACGGCGAGCAGCCGCCCGTCACCTGCCCCCCGGTGCAGTGCCACCGCGGCCTGGATCAGGTGCCCCGCGCAGTACATCTCGTGGCTCCAGGCCAGCCTGGTGTACCGCGGCTCGCCGCTGACCTGGAAGTAGGAGTTCAGGTAGCCGTCGGGCCGCTGCGCCTGCTCGAGCAGGGCGGTGACCTCGGCGGCGAAGGAGGCGAGCTCGGGGCGGTGGCCGTGCGCCAGCTCCCAGCCGACGGCCTCCAGGGTCTTGTAGATGTCGGAATCGGAGAACACCGGGCCGCGGTAGCCGGTCCCGGGCAGCGGATCGACCGGGCCGACCCCGACCGGGCGGTGCCCGCCCGGCGCGCCGTAGCCGTCGGCCGCGCTGGTCGCCTCCCCCTCGGCGTCCGCGTTCTTCTGGTCCGCCTGGATGGCCAGACGCACGTTGTCCAGGTTGCCCGCGTCCTCGAGCTGGCGCAGCGCGAGCGGCAGGCTGGCCGCCAGGTTGCGCTGCTGCCACTGGTGCAGCAGCCCGGAGGCCAGGCTGGCCCGGATGATCGGCTGATGTGTCCCTGACGCCGCGGTGGTGGGGGCGACGGGCCCGGCTACGATCCGGTCGGCGACGGACATTGCGGCAGACGGCTGGTGGGCACTGTTCACGTACGCGGCTCCTGATCCAAGGAATAGGTTTTCCCGATTCCTACGGAAACGTAGGCTAGAGGCTGTCCGGCGAGGCGTCAACAGCGCCCGCCCGAACCTGAACCCGACGACGCCCGAGGAGTGCAGATGAGGCGGGTGACCATCCGTGACGTGGCGGTCGAGGCCGGCGTGTCCATCGGTACCGCCTCCAAGGCGCTCAACGGACAGGGCAAGCTGCGCGCCGAGACCAGGGAGCGGGTCGCCGAGGTGGCTCAGCGCCTCGGCTTCGCGCCGAACACGCTGGCCCAGGCCCTGCTCGCGGGCCGCTCGTTCACCGTGGGCCTGATCACCACCGATAGCTTCGGCCGGTTCAGCATCCCGGTCATGCTCGGCGCGGAGGACGCGCTCGGCGACGGCCAGGTCTCGGTGTTCATGTGCGACACCAGGGACGATCCCGAGCGGGAGCAGCGCTATATCGAGATGCTGGCGGCCCGCCGGGTGGACGGCCTGATCGTCACCGGGCGCCGGATCGAGCCGAGGCGGCCGGTGACAGCCGGGCCCGGCATCCCGGTGGTGTACGCGATGACCCAGCCGCTGGACCAGGACGGGCCCGCGGTGCTGCCGGATGACGAGGGCGGCGGGCGGGCGGCCGCCGAGCACCTGCTCGGCGCGGGCCGGCAGCGGATCGGGCACATCACCGGGCCCGAGCGGTTCCTGGCCGCGCGCAAGCGGGCGGAAGGGTTCGGCGCCGCGCTGGCAGCGGCTGGCCTGCGATCGCGTGGCGGCACGCGGTTCGGCGAGTGGAGCGAGCAGTGGGGCCGGGAAGCCGCGGGCAAGCTGCTGGCCGACCAGCCGGACGCCGACGCGATCTTCTGCGGCAGCGACCAGATCGCCCGCGGCGTGGCCGACACGCTCCGCACGGCCGGCCGGGCCATACCAGGCGACGTCGCCCTGGTCGGCTACGACAACTGGGAGCCGATGGCGCTCGGCGCGCAGCCCCCGCTGACCAGCATCGACATGCGCCTGGAGGAGGTCGGCCGGGTCGCCGCCGGCCTGCTGCTGGCCGCTATCGCGGGCGAGCCCGCGCGCGGCACGCGAACGGTGCCCTGCCGCCTGGTGGTACGGCAGTCAAGCCGCTGATCTCAGCCGGCGGCCGCATCATCTGCGGTGCGATCGGCGCCGGCCTGGCTGGCAGCGCGGGCGTCGCTGGCGGTGCGGGCGTCGCTGGCGGCGCGGGCCTCGCTGGCGGTGCGCATCATGTGCCGCTGCGAGCGCACCTGGAAGAACACGATTACCACGATCAGCCCGATCGAGATCCACAGGCCGTAGTGCGAGATCGTCTGGGCCACCACCACCGCGTGGTGGCCGAGCGCGTAGCCGAGGCCGGCCAGCATGCCCGCCCACAGCAGCGTGCCGATGGCGTCCAGGATGATGAACGTGACCAGCCGCATCCCGGCCCAGCCCGCGATGACAAAGATGATCGCGCTGGGGATGGGCAGGAAATTTGAGACGATCACGGCGGGCCAGGTGAACTTGCGGCCCCAGCGCTGCACCCGGTCCATGTACTTGGCTCCGCGGTTTCGCCGACCGCCGAACAAGGCGATGACCCGCTCGCCCCACAGCCGACCCGCCCACCAGAAGAGCGGATCGAACTTTATCAGCCCGAAGAGGGCGGCCAGCAGCACCACGACCAGCGACCCGTGCCCGACCCGGGCGAACGCGGCGGCGGCGACGATCCCCTCGGTGCTCCCGTTGATCAGTACCAGGAACACCGGGTGGGTGCCCACCAGGGAAGCACGGAACGGCAGGGTCGCCCAGTAGAAGATGCCGCTGAGCACGATGCCCGCCCAGCACAAGACGTCGGCCCAGCCCGGCTTGCCGGACCACGGAATCCGCGGATCGTCAAACGCCGGCCGCTGCTGGCCCCCGTCGGCGGCTACCTTGACCGGCTCCGCCACAGCGTCGTCATCCACCAAAACACGCTACAACGAATCACGAGTAATTCCACCTCGACCTAGGCGATGATGACCCTCGTGACCGAGGATCCCTTTGCCGTCGCGGCGGCCAGCGCCGACCGCCTCACCGCCCTGGCCGGCCCGCATGACGCCGCCGTGGTGCTCGGCTCGGGCTGGTCTCCGGCCGCCGACGCGATCGGCGCGGCGGAGACCGAGATCCCGCTGGCCGAACTGGGCGGGTTTCCCGTCTCGACGGTGCCGGGGCACGCGCCGACGGTCCGTTCGGTAGCCGCGGGGACAGTACGCGTTCTGGTGTTCCTCGGCCGGGTCCACCTGTACGAGGGGCTATCCCCGGCCACCGTGGTGCACGGGGTGCGGACGGCGGTGGCGGCGGGCTGTCGCACGGTGGTGCTGACCAACGCGGCGGGCGGCATCAGGACCGGGCTCAGCGTGGGCGAGCCGGTGCTGATCAGCGACCACCTCAACCTGACCGGCCGGTCGCCGCTGGCCGGGCCGCCGCCGTCGATAGGACAGCGGTTCACGGACCTGACCGACCTGTATTCGCCGCGGCTGCGCGCGCTGGCCCGCGAGGCCGACCCGAGCCTGGCCGAGGGCGTCTACGCGATGATGCCGGGGCCGCACTACGAGACCCCGGCGGAGATCACGATGCTCGGCCGGCTCGGCGCCGACCTGGTCGGGATGTCGACCGTCCTGGAGGCGATCGCGGCCCGCCACCTGGGCGCCGAGGTGCTCGGCATCTCGCTGGTCACCAACCTGGCGGCGGGCCTGGCCGGGCAGAGCCTCAGCCACGCCGAAGTAGTCGAGGCGGGCCGGGCCTCGGCCAGCCGGATGGGTTCGCTGCTGGCCGGGATCCTGCCCCGCGTCTAGCCGTGGTGCGCGAGCACCGCGTGGTGCGCGAGCAACGCGTGGTGGTCGGTGCCGTCCAGCGGGTCGGCGTGCACGCTGGCCGCCGCCAGCCTGGGGATGGCGTGGATCAGCGCGTGTTCGGCGCTGACCGCGATGTCGTGTGCCTGGACCACGGAACAGGCCGGGTCCACCGAGATCTCGCACTCGGCGCGGATGGCGCGGCCGACCCAGCGCAGCCGGACCCGGCCGACGGCCAGCACGCCCGGGGTGGCGCGCAGGGTGGCCTCGGCCTGCTCGGTCAGCGCGGGGTCCACGCTGTCCATCAGCCGCCGGCCGACCTCGCGGGCCGCCTGCCAGCCGACCACGCCGATGGCCGCCGTGATCAGCAGGCCCACCACCGGGTCGGCCCAGCGCCAGCCGATCGCCACCCCGCCCGCCCCGGCCAGCACGGCCAGTGAGGTGAACCCGTCGGTCCGGGCATGCAGGCCGTCGGCGACCAGCGCGGCGGAGCCGATCCGGCGGCCGGTCCTGATCCGGTAGCGGGCGACCAGTTCGTTGCCGGCGAAGCCGACCGCGGCCGCGATCGCGACCGCAGCCAGGTGCGTGACCGGGTGCGGGTGCAGCAGCCGGCCGATCGCGGCGTAGGCGGCCGCGGCCGAGGACAGCACGATCACGGCCACGATGACGACGCCGGCCAGGTCCTCGGCCCGGCCGTAGCCGTAGGTATAGCGGCGGGTGGGAAGCCGCCGGCTGAGCAGGAACGCGACGCCGAGCGGCACCGCGGTCAGCGCGTCGGCCGCGTTGTGCAGCGCGTCGCCGAGCAGCGCGACCGAGCCGGACAGCGCGACCACCACCGCCTGCGCCAGCGCGGTGGCGGCCAGCCCGGCCAGCGAGATCCACAGGGCCCGCAGCCCCTCGGCCGAGGATTCGAGCACCGGGTCGACCGCGCGGTCGTGATCATGGGAGTGCGGCCCGACCGCGTGCCGCAGGCGCGTCCAGAGCCCGCGGTGATCGTGCTCGTGCGGGTGGGGGTGCCCGTGGTGGTCGTGCTCGTGGCCGCTCATCTTTTCAGCATGACCCGGAAATCCCGTTGCAGCACATCGACATCAGCCACCCGCGTGCGGCTGCGAATTCTTCGCAGCTGCGGGCCGGCGGGCGGAGGCGGATAATCGGGTCATGGACAACGGGGACAGGCTGACCACGACTGCGACGGCCGAACGGATGGCAGGCGCCGCCTCGGCATTGCTCGCAGCGCTGACCGAGGAACAACGGAAACAGGCCTGCTACGGGTTCGGCGACGAACGGCGCTCCTGGTCGTACCTGCCCGCGCGGGACCGGGACGGGCTGCCGATCGGCGTGCTGGACGCGGGGCAGCGCGCGCTCGCCCACGAGCTGATCGTGACCGGCATCAGCCTGCCCGCATACGCGAAGGTGGTCTCGGTGATAGCCATGGAGCACGTGCTCCGGGCGATGGCGCCCGAGTCGCTGGGGGGCCTGTTCGACCCGGACCGGTACTGCTTCAAGGTGTTCGGCTCGCCGGGAGAGGCGGCGTGGGGCTGGCAGTTCGCCGGGCATCACGTGTCGCTCAACTTCACCGTCGTCGACGGCCGCTACGTGTCCCCCACCCCGTGCATGCTGGGCTCCCAGCCCGCGTCGTTCGGCATGCTCGCGCCGCTGGCCGACGACGAGGAACTCGGCTTCCGGCTGGTGAACTCGCTCGACGCCGGCCAGCGGCATGCCGCCATCATCCACCATCGGCCGCCGCCCGACCTGGCGGCCCGGATGGTGCCGAAGATCGGCGAGACCGAACGGCCGGACCCGGTGTTCGCGCCCGAGCCTGACTACGTGATCAGCGAGGAGGAGCGGGACATCCTGTCCTACGTCCGGACCAGCCCCAAGGGCATCCCGGCGTCGGTGCTGAGCCGATTGCAGTTCGACTCGCTCACGGAGCTTGTCGGGGCGTTCGTGCGGCGGCTGCCGGACGAGGTAGCCGGGGCGCAGCTGCACGACCTGGAACGGATGGGCATGGACAGCCTCACCTTCGCGTGGGCGGGCGGCACCTCACCTGGCGACCGGCACTACTACCGGGTGCAGGGCCCGACCCTGCTCATCGAGCACGACAACACGCAGGGAAACGGCACCCACGTCCATTCGGCGTGGCGGAACCCGGCGGACGATTTCGGTGACGACGTACTGGCCGAGCACTACCGCCTCCGTCACCGCGGTCCTGCGGCCTGACGACGCGGGCCGCCCGGCCGACCCGGGTCACCTGCCGCTGGGCTCGAGCCCCGGCGTTTCCTGCTGCGACGCAACGCTCCAGTAGCCGGCCAGATCCCGGTACATCGGGGAGCTGGCCAGCAGCGAGGCATGATCGCCGACCTGGGCGCGGACGCCGTCGAGTACCAGGACGCGCCGCGCGCGCAGCGCCGAGCTGATCCGGTGCGCGATGACGATCAGCGTGCCGGGCCTGCGCGCGAAGGCGGCTTCGGCGCGCGCCTCGGCGGCAGGGTCCAGGTGGCAGCTGGCTTCGTCGAGGATGGCGATCGGCGCGGTCGACAGGTAGGCCCGCGTGATCGCGATGAGCTGCCGTTCACCTGCGGAGAGGGCGGCCGGGTCGATGACCGCGTGGTATCCGCCCAGCCGTGACACCAGGGGACTGAGGCCGAGCGCGCCTGCGGCGGCATCGAGTCCGGCCCTGGGCAGCGGGTCGGCGGTGCCGCGGAGGTACAGGATATTCTCGGCGAGCGTCCCGGTGAAGACGTACGCCTCCTGCGGGATGAGCACCCGCAGGCGGGTCAGTGCCGCGGCCGGGTACCGCGCCATCGGCACCCCGTCAAGGAGAATCTCGCCGGCCGTGGGCCTGAGCATTCCGGCCAGCAGCCCGGCCAGGCTGGATTTGCCGATGCCGCTCGGGCCGACGATCGCGAGGTGATCGCCTGGCGCGATGTCAATGCTGAGGTCGGTGATAACCGGCTCCGCCTGCGCGCTATAGCCGAACCCCACGCCGCGGAGCCTCAGGCCCCCGGATTCGCGGCGGGCTGCGTGGCGACCGCGGGCAGTGTGGCCGCCGCGGACGTCGCGAGCGTCGTGGCCGTCGCGGGCGCCGTGGCGGGCGTGGGCGCCGCGGGCGGCGTGCGGCGCCGGCGGGGAAGCGGCTCCCGGGGGATCGGTCGGCGGGGTGCTCGCATCGACGATGCGATCCAGCGTCACGGTGAGCCGGACCAGGCCCGCTCCGACACCCTGAGAAAGCGTGTTCAAGGTGCCGCGCAGGCTCCCGCCGATGTAGCCGATGGCGCCGATGATATGGGCCGGGGCGACGCCACCGTGCAGCATCGACGGCGCAGCAGCCAGCACGAGCAGCAGCGGCAGCCAGCCGCCTGCCGCGAGGCACAGCAGGCGCGCGGAGCCGGTCCTGGCGACCGACCTGGCCGCGTCGGCCTGCTGGCTCACCACGGCATCGAACTGCGCGGAAACCTGCACCTCGGCTCCGCACGACGTAACGTCGCGCAGGCCAGATACCGCCTTGGCGGCGGAATTGGCCACCGCCTCCTCGCCCACGACGGCCCGCCGCTGCCGCGCGGCGAAAGGCCGCAGCAGCAGGCGCAGGATCAGCACTGTGACCAGCAGCGGCGGGATCACATAGGGCAGCGTGGCGGGAACGAGCGTGAGCAGGCCCGCAAGCGTGCTGCCCGCGGTGAAGGCGAACGTGCAGGCCACGGTCAGCAGACCGGCGAACGCGTCCCTCACGATCTCGGCCTGGTGCGTCATGCGGGCGACCGCGTCGGTATCCGGCGACCTGGTGGTGTCCATCGAGCGCGCCAGGGAGCCCGCGACGATGAGCTCGACTAGCTCGTCGCGCAGCGGCTCGACGACGGCGCCGAGCCGCAGGTATGACTGCCGGGTGCCGAGCGCGCCGACCAGCGCGGCCAGAGCCAGCAGCCCGAGCCAGCACAGGCCGTCCAGGGTGCGGCCGGCCAGGAACGCTCCGGCCGCCTCGGCGAGGACCCAGCCTGAGGCCAGCGCGGGCAGCGACTGCACCGCCGACCAGACGGCGAGCCAGGCGACATCCCGCGGGCGGCGCCGCAGGCTGCGGATCAGCATGGGGTGCCCGGTCCGGCTCCGAAGATCGCGCGGTACCGCGGGTCGGCCCACAGTTCACGGTGCGGGGCCAGGGCATACAGACGCCCCGCCTCCAGCCAGGCGACAAGATCGGTCCGGGCCGCGGTCGTGGCCCGGTGCGCCACGATCAGCCGGGTCCGGCCGCCCATCTGATCGGTGAGGACCCGGCTGACAAGCATCTCGGTGGCGGTATCCAGGCTGGAGGTGGCGTCGTCGAGGATGAGCAGCCGGGCCTGGCCGGCATGGGCGAACGCGCGGGCCAGCCCGAGCCTCTGCACCTCGCCGCCGGACATGGGCGTCTCGTCGAGCGGGGTCTGGATGCCGCCGGGCAGCCGCGTGAGGAACGCGGCGGCGCGGCTGTCTCTCGCCGCGGCCAGCACTTGTTCGCGGGTCGGCCGCGAGCTGCCGAAGCTGATCGCCTCGAAGGGAGTCTCGCCGAACAGCGCGGGGCGTTCGAAGGCGTACACGACCGCATCGCGCAGCGCGCGCCTGGTGAGCTCGGGCAGGAGGAAGCCATCCAGGATCACCTCGCCCTCATCCGGGTCGATCAGCCGCCCGGCCAGACCGGCCAGCGTCGACTTACCCGCTCCGGACCTGCCCACCACGGCGACCGACGCACCGCCGGGAACGGTGAGATCGAGCCGGTCAATCACCGCCTCACCGCCGCGCCAGACCGTCACCTGGCGAAACCACAGCTGCCCAGGACCGGGTCCAAGGCCGGCCGCGCCGTACACCGGGCGCGCCTGGGCGAGCAACCCGGCCGCGCGGCGGGCTCCGCCCCGCGCGCGGCCGAGCCGGTTCACCTGGCCGATACAGGCTCCGACCCCCACGGCGATCACGGCGTACTGGCTCGCGGCCACCAGCTCACCGGGCGTGATCTTGTGCTGACCGAGCTCGAAGCCAGCGACGGCGAGCACGATGACCTGCAGGATCGGGACGATGACCATGCCTTGCGCGGCAGCGCGGGCCTGGATCCGCCACGAGGCATCACCCCGGCCGCGCAGGTCGGCCAGCGGGGCCAGGATCCGGTGCTGTTCATCGCCCTTGGTGCCCGCCGCGGCGATGGTGCGCGCACCCGCCAGGGCGTCGAGCAGGCGGGCCGCGATCGCTCCCTGAGCGTGCTGGTAGCCGGCGCTGACATCGGAGGACTCGCGGACGAACCTGCGCAGGACCAGCGCGAGTGCGGGGAACCCCGCGCCGAAGGCGACGGCCAGCCATGGGTCGATCAGGCCGAGGGCGAGCACGCTGCCGAACGGCGCTATGACGGCGGTGACGGCCATGACCGCGCTGGCAGGCGCGGCGCCCGCGTCGACCGTGCCGCCCACGATACGGCTGACGGTGTCTCCGGTGCTGAAGGACCTGAGCAGTCCGGGCCCGCAGCGCAGCACGTGGCCGGCCTCGGACCTGCGCAGCCAGGCCGTGCCGGCGGCGCTAGCCGTTCCTGTGGCCAGCTGGATCGCGGCTCCGGACACGACGATCACGGCGATGAGGAGGGTGCAGCCGACGAGCCACCTGGCCGTGCCCTCGGCGGGCGCGGACCTGATCCGGACGGTGCCGAGCACGGCGTCCACCGCGCGGCCGATGGCCGCGGGCAGCAGGATCTCGGCGATGGCTCCGGCGACCGATGCGCAGCCGAGCAGGATGAGCCACCAGCCGCCGCGCCGGGCCAGGCGCAGCAGCAGCCGGTCGGCGTCCGCGCGGAGGCGACGCGCATCCGCGTCGGCAGGTCCAGTCATCTGTGGCCGCGTCCCGGTCCATGGCATAGCTCAATTTGGCGTTGCCAGTCCCGGCGGGGAGCCGGGGTCAGCCATACTCCCCGCCGGTTACTTTTTCCTGGTCAGGCTAGAGACACAGAGTGGTGCTGAGCACGCTGTCGCACAGCAGCAAGCTCAGCTCACTCCCGCGGCCTCCGCCGTTGCCGCGCGAAGCCGACTCCATGCCCTGCATGTCGAGAAGAGCCATCATTCACCTCCTGTCATCGCTCGTGCTTTCTCGGCTCCCTGTGAATGCCTTCCAGGGAGGTCTACGGGCGGGCCGAGGAACGGCAGCGCGGCACCCTGAGGAGCCAGCGCGGCCGCCACGGCCAGCAGGACACCGGCGGTGCCGGTGCCGAGATCCATCGAAAGCCGGAACAGCATGTCCCCCGGGAAGGCCAGGCCACCCTCGTACCGGACGGCATGCCATGCCAGCCTGCGGATGTGCGCGCCGGCGTACCAGTCGGTCCCGACGTGACCGGCCAGGTAGAGGATCATCCCGGCGCGGCCGTTGAACAGGCCGGACTGGGCGAAGTACACGGACTGCGCGCCGATCCGGATCGCGGCGGCGGCCCCGGCCAACAGCGCGCTCTGGCGGTGCGGGAGGAACCGGTCGATGACCATGCCGATGCCAGCGCTGCCGGCGTCGAGATAGGGCAATGTCCGCCAGCCGTCGTCGACCTGAAGCGATCCCTTGTGATCGGTGACGCACCGGTCCAGGTCGGCGGCGATGGCTGCCTCCGCCGCGTCCAGGTAGGCCGGATCGTGGCAGCGCTCATAGAGCTTGAGGAACAGCAGCGCCTGCCCGGAGGTGCCCCTCATCAGCCCTGCTGCCCGGTCCCTTCCGCCGCCACGGGCCTGGGCCCTGTGAGCCACGATCTGGCCAGCCTTCAGGCCCGCGTCGACCAGCGATGGTTCCCGGGCGCGGTCGCCCACGGCGAGCATGGCCAGCGAGAACCCGGCCAGGCCGCCGTAAAGGTCGGAGCCGAGCTGGTCCCACCGGTTGCCGAGACACACCTCTGCCGTCCGTAGCGCGGCTTGCGTATGGCCGAGCCGTGACAGCACGTAGGCCAGGCCGGCCAGCCCGTCGTACAGGCCCAGGCGGCTGCCCCTGACCGGGTTCGCGGCCCGTTCGATGAGCCATTCCTCGTATTCAGGCACCCGCACGCCGGCCACCTCGGACAGCGCGTACAGCACGCCGGCGGCGCCGTGCGCTATGGCGAGCCCTCCGCCCGGAACAGTGAACTGCTCGATGTCGCCCGGGAAGAGCCGGTCGGTCCGGGATGGCGTGGCGCTGGCGCGAATGGCGCCGACAAGAGTCCCGCTGAGCGAGTTCCATGCTTGATCGCGGCCCGCGCTGAACCACTGACATTCCGGATATGCCGCGGTCTCACCATTCGTTCGGCTCTTCCCCGCAGGCCCCTTGCCCGGGTGATCCCTCCTCGCCGGGCCGGCAATTTCCCTCACCGCCTGTTCGAGAAACTCGGCCGGCACCGGAAAATGCTCCGCTATCACCGCTGCGATCTGCGCCGCCTTGCTGTGGTCCAGCGCGAAAAGGGTCGTCAGCGGCATGAACATCGCCAGCCGGATACAGGCCGTGCTATAGGCGTCGATGGCGAATCCGGTCCGGTCCCTAGGCGCCACGAATCCCGGATTACCGACGGTTAGCCTCCTGCCCTCGCTGACGTGAGTGGCAGCTTCGAAGTCGATGAGCACCACGGTGTCATCGGGGCGCACCATGATGTTGAACATGTGCAGATCATTGAAGATCACCCCACGCTCGTGCATGGTGTCAGTGGCTCGCTCGATTTCGGCACAGATCCGCAGGGCCCAGGACGTGTACGCGGTGACCGCCGCCGGGTCTGGATCCGGCACGGTCAGCGGATAGCGATGGGCGTAACAGGAATTGAGCGGGACTCCCTCGATGAATTCCTCGGCCAGGAAGTGATGCCCGCCGATCTCGAAATAGCCGCGGACCTCCGGCGCGACGCCAAGGCCGGAAAGCCGCCGCAGCGAGTCGTACTCCTGGCGGAGCCTGACGACCGCGTCCGAGCCGTCAGCCGCCAGGCCCGCGTGCGGCCGGGCCTCCTTCAGGATCACTCGCTCTGCGGTCCGCTCATCATGAGCGGTGTAAACGCCACCCCCGTTGGAGAAGTGGAGTGCGCCCTCAATGCTGTAGGGAAGTCCCTCGACGGTCATCGACTCGCGGGCGGCGAGGTGTGGCGTGAGGAAGCCTGGGAGGCTGACCCAGGACGGTACCGCGAACACGGGCGACCGCAGGTCGGGCACCAGTTCGCCGGAAGGGTTCTCGATCGCGGGTACCATTTCGCCACGCGAATCGAGGCAATGTCGTTCGGTGAAGCCGCCGTAACGTACATAGAGCGGCCCTGCGCCATATCTCAGGTCGCTCAGAATATAGGGACCAGGAGCACCGTTAAGCTGTTCGTCAAGGTCGCCGAGGATAAGCTCGAATGCGGTCTCGTCTGGTGGATATATGGTAATGACTTTTCCGCTCGAGCCGCGCGGCGCATATTTAGCGTTACATATGAGGACGGCCAGGGGGCCAGAAAGGAATTTAAAGGAGATCGCCCTCGGCACGCAGTACTGCCATACCCGCGTCAGCGTTTCTGCAGCATTGTCGAGACACGCTGACACGTGGATCTTCCAGCCCTGATGGGGAAGCGCTGTGCCTGGCGGGACATTGACGAGCCAGTCACCGAGGCGCACACGGCGCCAGCCGTCCGGCAGCGGACGGCGAGAGATCTCAAAGCTTTTCTCCGGCGCGTGATCACTGTAGGAAGAATCGTAAAAAAGAGGGCTGGCCAAGCAATACTGTTCATACCTCTTATCCACATACGCTCCCAAGCGGGGGATCTTCTTACCTAGTCCTGTCAACCGTAACGTGTACAAGCATTTTGCTTCGCAGGTGAGTATGGCACCCCGATCAACATGCCGCGCAGCGCCACCTGTCTAGGTGAGTATGGCACCCCGATGAACGCACCGCAAATTGAAACCCGTCAACGTTTTCGCGACATGTTTGACGTTATATCAGAGTAGTTGCAACGCCTTTTATTTACATTTTCCAATTATTCCGGCTGGGTCAGGCTCGCGCATTTCACCCGATCTGCCGACCGCCAGGGCATGGGGCCGGGCGTGCGACTCCGGCGCCCTCGCGTGCCAGGTCAGCGGTCCTGGGCTCGGTTACAGCCGGCCCGGCTCTGCGGCGACTCGGATGGCATCGACCCGGTGGCGGGGACCTGTGGCACAGCAGCAACCGGGTAGCGCGGCGTGCAGGGCGCGCGCGACGACGATTCCGTCATGGCCGGGAAACGCGGGTCCGCGCTGTAGGTTCGAGGTTCACCCACCCCCGACTTCGTCGATCACCTTACCGAGGTAGCCGCGCGTGCAGCGGATTCGGCGGGAGCCTCAGCCGGTACGTTACTAGCGGCAGCCGACGCGGCGGCGACCCGTTCGCCGATCCGCCGGGCCCGGCGGCCGTGCGCGATCATCCAGGCGATGATGGCGGCGGCGGCCACGTAGGGCATCACCTTGGAGACGGTCAGCGCGGTGCTGGTCGAGGTCGTCTCGACGATGATGACCCTGGCCGCCGCCTCGGCCAGGTACGCGACGCCCCAGACCACGGTGTAGAGCCGGAAGGCGTGACGGAAGCCGGGGTACTGCCAGAGGGATTCGAATTCCCGTCCCTTCGGGGTGCCGGCGCCGATGAACTCGATGGCGAACCGGTAGATCAGCGGGCGGCGCGCCCAGAGCGAGCCGAGACACAGCAACCCGAATACCGCGGTAGGCACCGAGCCCTCGACCAGCACCAGCCGGGGATCGCCGCTCAGCAGCCCGAGTACGGTACCGACCGCGATGCCGGCCAGGACCAGGACGCCGATGGTGTCCGCGCGCCGGTGACGGATCAGGCTGGCGATCACGCCCAGGGCCGGGAAGGCGCCGCTGAGGACGAGCGCGCTCACCGCGCTCTGCCCGGCCGAGCGCAGCAGTGAGTAGGCCACGAGCGGCCCGGCGATGTCGAACACCACGATCATCGCCAGGTCCAGGAAGCGGTTGCGGCCGTGCTGGTCCCCGTTTGTCATACCTCAACGTTACGAACCCATCCGCGCTCGCCCTAGTGCGACAGATCCTGACATCGGCATGACGGATGTCACCGGGCGAAAGGGGATAGCCTCCGGGGGATTTCACCCCGGGCGGACCTGAGGGCCGTGGCTGTGGGAACCCGGGCAGGCAGTTTGCTCGCGCATCATAAACGTGAACGGGATGTGTGGCCCCCTGCCCTCGTCTCGTCCGGGATGTGTGGCCCCCTGCCCTCGTCTCGTCCGGGATGTGTGGCCCCCTGCCCCCGTCTATCGCGGGCGGGGGGCCACAACCCCCATCGGCAGACGGGCGTGGGGATGCAGCTGTGACAGACGATGCCAGAGGTGCTAGTGGTGTGAGCGGCAGTCGATTGGTGGGCGGCAGTCGATTGGTGGGCGGCAGTCGATTGGTGGGCGGTGTGAGCAGCGGCGGGCGGCGGTCAGACGAGTATCTGGCTAGAGGAGGGTTCGGTGAGGAGTATCGGCTAGAGGAGGGGTTCGGTGAGGTTGACCGTGTTTCCGTCGGGGTCCAGGATGTGGGCTACGCGCTGCCCCCAGGGCATGTCGTTCGGCGGGCCGAGGACTCGGCCGCCGAGGGCCTCGACGTGCTCCAGCAGGCTCTCCACGTCCCCGACGCCCAAGTCAGCGACGTTCACGTTGAGCAGGATCCGCTGGGGGACGGTAACGTCGGCGTCCCCGTCGGCCACCACGCCGAGCTCGGCGTTGCCGAGTTGCAGGCCCACGTAAAAGGCCGGCCCGTCCTCCGGCATGCGAGAGATCTCCACCGCGCCGAGCAGCGCTTTGTAGAAGGCCAGCAGCAAAGGCAGGCTTGGGGTCACGATGACCGGCTGAAGCGTGGCGGGCATTCTTCCTCCCGCCATCACCTACCCGGCTCGCTGCCTGTCATGTGCCGAAGGGTGAGTCTGGGATGCGAGACTGGGGACGGTCAGGGCCTGATCGCGGGCACCGGCAGCCATTCGCCGGTCAGGGTGGAGGCGTACCGCCGGCCCGAGGGAGTGGTCCACACCAGGATCCCGGGGCCTGGCCGGTCGAGTTTCCAGCCTCGCGGGACCTCGGCGCGGCCGGCCTCGGTGTCCGCGGCCACACGGGCCATGTGCGCCATGGGCCACTCGTCGTCATCGTCGTCCTGCTCATCGAATTCGTCCCATGCGTCGCCGTAGTCCTCCTCGGCGTCGTCATCGAACTCCCGGCCGATGGGGCCGTGATCACACAACCCCCAGTCCTGATCATTAGATTCGATCATGGCTCGACTCCGTTCTGAAGGATAGAACTTTTGTTCAGAAGGGAGCGTAGCGACCATCAGTGTCATTCCGGCGCGGCCGGTCAGTTGCTGGCCGGGTGCCAGACGGTCTTGGTCTCCAGGTAGGTGAGCATGCGGTCCAGGCCGGGCGCCAGGGTCCAGTCCTCGTCACCGGGCTTGACCACCCGCTTGAGGTTCTCCGCCGCGGTCGCGGCCAGGTCGTCGGCGAGGGGACTGGCCGCGCCGGACAGGTCGATCGCGTTCACGTCCATGTGCGAGGCCAGCCAGGGCGCTATCTCGGCCGTGCGTCCGGTCAGCACGTTGATCACGCCGTCGGGCACGTCGGAGGTCGCGAGCACCTCGGACAGCGACACCGCGGGCAGCGGGCAGCGCTCGCTGGCCACCGCAACCACGGTGTTGCCGCTGACCACCGCGGGCGCCACCACCGAGACGAAACCGAGCAGGCTCGAGGCCTGCGGCGCGATCACGGCCACCACGCCGGTCGGCTCGGGCAGTGAGAAGTTGAAGTACGGCCCGGCCACCGGGTTGGCTGACCCGCGCACCTGGGCGAGCTTGTCCGCCCAGCCGGCGTACCAGACCCAGCGATCGATGGCCGCGTCCACCACGGCCTCACCCTGCCGGCCGGTCAGCCCTTCGGCCGCGCGGACCTCGGAGACGAACTGAGCCCGGCGGCCCTCGAGGAGTTCGGCGACGCGGTACAGCACCTGCCCGCGGTTGTAGGCGGTGGCCGCCGACCAGCCGCCGAACGCCTTCCGCGCGGCCGTCACGGCGTCCCGGGCGTCCTTGCGCGAGGCCAGCGCCGCGTTGGCCAGGAACCTGTCCTTCTGGTCGGTTACCACGTAGGACCGGCCGCTCTCCGAACGGGGAAAGGCCCCGCCGATATACAGCTTGTACGTCTTGCGCACGGCGATGCGAGCAGCCGCGGCTCCGTTAGACCGGGAAACAGGGTCAGACATCGAGGTACGCCTCCAGCCCGTGCCGACCGCCTTCCCGGCCGTAGCCCGACTCCTTGTAGCCGCCGAAGGGCGACGTCGGATCGAACTTGTTGAACGTGTTCGCCCACACCACTCCGGCCCGCAGCCGGGAGGCCATCCACAAGATCAGCGATCCCTTCTCGGTCCAGACGCCGGCTGACAGCCCGTACGGCGTGTTGTTGGCCTTCTCCACGGCCTCGGCGGGCGTCCGGAACGTCAGCACCGAGAGCACCGGGCCGAAGATCTCCTCGCGCGCGATGCGGTGCGCCTGCGATACCCCGGTGAAGATCGTGGGCGGGAACCAGAAGCCCTTCACCGGCAGCTCGCACGGCGGCGACCAGCGCTGCGCGCCCTCCGCCTCGCCGACCTCGGACAGCTCGCGGATCTTGGCCAGCTGGGCGGCGGAGTTGATGGCGCCGACGTCGGTGTTCTTGTCCAGCGGATCGCCGAGCCGCAGGGTGGCCAGCCGCCGCCGCAGCGACGCCAGCACGTCGGAGTAAACCGACTCCTGCACCAGCAGCCGCGAGCCGGCGCAGCAGACGTGACCCTGGTTGAAGAAGATGCCGTTCACGATGCCCTCGACCGCCTGGTCCACGGGCGCGTCCTCGAACACGACGTTGGCGGCCTTGCCGCCCAGTTCGAGGGTCACCTTCTTGCGCGTGGGCGCGCAGGCGCGGGCGATCTGCTTGCCGACCTCGGTGGAGCCGGTGAACGCCACTTTGTCGATGCCGGGGTGCTCCACCAGCGTCCGGCCGGTCTCCCCCGCGCCCGTGACGATGTTGACGACGCCCGGCGGCAAGTCGGCCTGCTGGCAGATCTCGGCAAACGCCAGCGCGGTCAGCGGCGTGGTCTCGGCGGGCTTGAGCACCACCGTGTTGCCGCAGGCCAGCGCCGGGGCGATCTTCCAGGCCAGCATCAGCAGCGGGAAGTTCCACGGGATGACCTGGCCGGCCACGCCGAGCGGACGCGGTGCCGGGCCGTAGCCGGCGTACTCCAGCTTGTCGGCCCAGCCGGCGTGGTAGAAGAAGTGCGCCGCGACCAGCGGGATGTCCACGTCGCGGGACTCGCGTATCGGCTTGCCGTTGTCGAGCGACTCGAGCACGGCGAGCTCGCGCGCCCGCTCCTGGATGATCCGGGCGATGCGGAACAGGTACTTGGCCCGCTCCCGGCCCGGCATGGCCGACCAGCTGTGCTCGTAGGCCTTGCGCGCGGCGGTCACGGCCCGGTCCACGTCGGCGGGGCCGGCCTCGGTCACCTCGGCCAGGACCTCCTCGGTCGCCGGCGAGATGGTCTTGAACGCGCGGCCGTCCACGCCGGGGCCGAACTCGCCGTTGATGAAGAGCCCGTAGGACTCGCGCAGCGAGACGATGGACCGCGATTCCGGTGCCGGCGCGTACTCGAACTTAGGCATGTCAGTCCAGGGTGAAGTAGTCGGGACCCGAGTAGCGGCCGGTCATCATCTTGGTCCGCTGCATGAGCAGGTCGTTCAGGAGGCTGGAGGCGCCGAAGCGGAACCAGCGGGGGTCCAGCCAGTCCTCCCCCGCCGTCTCGTTGACCAGGACCAGGTACCTGATGGCGTCCTTGGCGGTGCGGATGCCGCCGGCCGGCTTGACGCCGACCTGGCGGCCGTGGCTGTCCCGGAAGTCGCGCACGGCCTCCAGCATGACCAGCGTCACCGGCAGCGTCGCGGCCGGGGTGACCTTGCCGGTCGAGGTCTTGATGAAGTCGGCCCCGGCCAGCATGGCCAGCCAGGACGCCCGCCGCACGTTGTCCAGCGTGACCAGCTCGCCGGTCTCCAGGATCACCTTGAGGTGGGCGCTGCCGGCTTGGCCGGCGGTGCCGGCGGGGCCGCAGGCGTCCTTGACCGCGGCGATCTCGTCGAAGACCAGCTGGTAGTCCCCGGCCAGGAAGGCGCCGCGGTCGATCACCATGTCCACCTCGTCGGCGCCCGCCGAGACCGCGTACTTCACGTCGGCGAGCTTGACCTCCAGGCTGGTCCGGCCGCTCGGGAACGCGGTGGCCACGCTGGCCACGTGCACCCCGCTGCCCTTCAGCTCGGCCGCGGCGACGTGGGCCAGGTCGGGGTACACGCAGACGGCGGCGACCATCGGCGCGGTCGGGTCGGCGGGGTCGGGGCGCTTGGCCTTGGCGCACAGCGCGCGGACCTTCCCCGGCGTGTCCTGGCCCTCCAGCGTGGTCAGGTCGATCATCGAGATGGCCATGTCGAGCGCCCACTGCTTGGCCGCGGTCTTGATGGACCGGCTGGCTAGCGTGGCCGCGCGCGCTTCCGCCCCTACCCGGTCCACCCCGGGCAGCCCGTGCAGGAACGCCCGCAGGTCAGGTTTGGTCTGGGTGTGAGCAGGCGCGCTCATCGGCGGCTCCCTCCTGTTGACACCATTCTTGCCCACGGTCACGACCGGACGGGCGGCTACCCGGTTGGCAGGGAAGGCCGATGTCCCTTGACAGCGCGCGTACCAGCAATTTCGATAGTGATCTAGGCATGGGCGGGACCGCCGGGAAACATCGCTGGCTTGCTCGCCGCATTGCCATGAGCAGGGGGGGTCAGGTTGCGGCTCATGGAGCGGGGCGAAGAGTTGCCCCTGATAGGACGCGCTGAGGAACTCGCCTTCTTGACGGAGGCGATCACCGAGCGGGGCGGGGCGGTCGTCGGCGGGGCGGCAGGAGTGGGCAAGACACGTCTCGCCCGTGAAGTGTCGGCAACGTTGCCTGGCTGGCATGTGGCGTTGGCAACGGCCACCCCGGCAGCCAGTGACCTGCCGCTTGGCAGCGTGGCAGGGCTGGCCCTGGCTGATGGGGAAACCCCGTTCCAGGGCCGGGCGGGCCTGCTGTCACGGTTGACGGAAATCCTGGGCGGGCGGTCCGGCGGTCGGCCGATGCTGGTCGTGGTCGATGACGCCCACCTGCTGGATGGGCTATCTGCCGCCCTGGTTCACCACCTGTCCACCTCCGGCGCGGCTGCGGTGCTGTTGACGATGCGGGCAGGGGAACAGCCTCCATCGGATGTGGTGTCCCTGTACAAGGACGGCGCGCTCCCGCGGCTGGACCTCGAGCCGCTCGGGCAGCAGGACTTCGCGACGCTCGCGTCGGCGGCGCTGGGCGGAGACGTCGAGCCTGGCACGCTGCACCGGCTTTGGCGCGACACAGCCGGAAACGTCTTGTTCTTGCGGGAACTGATAGCCGATGCGGTGGAGGCGGGGACACTCGTCCGGGTCGACGGGGTCTGGAGATGGACGCCGGATGGGAGGGTCGGCGCCCGGCTGGCCGAACTGGTCGCCGACCGCATGGGCCGCCTCGAGGGGGATCGGCGGCTACTGGCGGAACTGCTGGCGGTTGGTGAGCCACTGGGCGCCGACCTGGTGCAGGCACTGGTCCCGGGGCTCGACCTCGCCGACGAGGAACGCCGGGGAACGATCGTAGCCGAGGAGTCAGGACGGCGCGCCGAGGTGCGCCTGGCGCACCCTCTATTCGGAGAGGTGCTGCGGGCACGGATTCCGGTGTTGCAGCGCAGGCGTCTGCAGCGGCTGCTGGCCGATGCACTGGAGGCGGTCGGCAGCCGCCGCCGGGGCGACGTGCTGCGGCTAGCCGCCTGGCGGGTGGAGTCGGCCAGCCCTGTGGACGCCGGGTTGCTGCTGCGGGCCGCGCGCCAGGCCCGCGAGGTGTTCGACTTTGCGCTCGCCGCGCGGCTGGCTCGTGCGTCGCAGGATCTGGCGCCCTCGTTCGAGGCCGGGCTGCTGCTTGGCGCCTCGCTCAGCCAGCTGGGGCAGTTCGACGCGGCGGGCCGCGTGCTGAATCGGCTGGCTGGCACCG
>Ga0137366_10000505_pt1 | contig 25804 bp, 22 predicted proteins | sample SagtaG_8_FD_104938 | JGI IMG/M metagenome (GOLD analysis project Ga0137366, IMG submission 104938) | Vadose zone soil microbial communities from Sagehorn Ranch, Mendocino, California, USA - Sage1_L_60_16 metaG | ecosystem: Environmental > Terrestrial > Soil > Vadose zone | place: USA...
GCTGGCGCTTGCCATCCGTTGCGGATTTAAACCTGCTTTTTGCGACGGCCGAGTGGGCACGCTGGGCCAATCGCGTGATATGGCCTGCTCTTGCAGCGGTCTAGGGTCATCACGTCGAGTGGGCGTTCGACGAGTTAGCCGTCGTGGAGCAGTGGTGTGAGCTGATGACGCCAGTCCTGCCCCATGAGGAGACTGCTGAAAGTCCCTGACGACGGCGGGCGCTGGCCGAAGCCTATTTTGACGCCAGGCAGGTCTTGAGGGCCATCCTGAACGTAGCGCTCTGATGAGACGGCGGCGTGGTCGTGCTCTTTAATAGGTTTCGTCCGCGTAGGGGCGGGGGTAGTGTGGATGCGGGGTGGGGACGCTTGCGTCGCCCTGCGTGCCCCAACTCCCTTGCACTCCCGAAGTCAGCTCACTTTAAACCTCATTAGCTTAACCGCCAGCGCAGATAATCCGCATTGCGGACTAATCGCTCCATAATGTTACGCCGCAGACGATAGATCTCTTGTACATCACACCATTCTTGCGAACAGAAACGCACAATCTCCCTGGGCTTAAGACCACAATGAAAGAGTAAGTAGGCTAATCGCTGCTCACGTGTGTCGGAAAGGATCTTGTGTAGCATATCCCAGACCTCGCTGTGATCTGAACTAGCTTCCACCAGTGGTTCTCCTGGCTCTCCTGGCCCCGGCAACGGGACTTCTCGTGGTCGCGCATATGCCCGCAGCATATCCAGGATAGCCCCATTCAAACTCGCACGCAGGTATTGCAACGCTGCAGCAAGCGTACTGAATTCCACCCGTTGATTGAAGGCAGTAGCCTGCCAGAAGCGCTCAAACGCCTGCGCCACATAATTCTCTTCACTCTCAAGGCGACACGCCACTTCTCTCTTAGGATGACGTCGAAGCCACCCTCGTACCAACCCACCGAAGCAGTGTTGCACCCATGACCAGGCCTCCTGGTTGTCCTGGATCGTTGCACGGTGTAACAGCTCTAGGCCATATGTATCCGTGCATGGCTCACCCCGGCGATAGTTGCCGAGTTCCCTCAGGCACTGTGCTGCGAGTTCTGGGAGACTCATCTCACAGCACAGGGGGTTTGAAATGAGTGAGACAAGAGATCCTTTCTCGGCAGGGATATTCTCCGGAGCACTGGATGCTTCTCCCTCCTCCACACAACCTGTATCCATCAGATGGTCTACCATTTTCTTTCTCCTCGAAACATGATTGAGCAACCAATGCATCAACATTGGGAGCCGAACAACATTCCACTGCTCCATGTGCTACTCAACATGACCGTGAACCGAATGCTCGGAGCACGGATAAGGATAGGCGTACGAGCTCATCGCGGTTCAGATTTCTCAGCTCTTTTTGTTCCCATGCTCTCGAATCGAGGTGTTCAACCTCATACTTGAATAAATCTAGCTCTTCTAAGAGATGGCCTGCAATTCCTGCCTCTTCTGCCAGGGATCGTAGTGTGGAAATCTCTTTTATGAATTGTTGCACGTCTTCTTTTAAGACACAGGTCCGCTGCTCTTGCTGTACGCTGTAGTATTGCAATCGTGACCTCCTTTAGTCAACTGCCATCTGCTTACGAGGCTGCTCAAGCTGTCTCAGTCGGGTGCCAAGGGCTATCAAAAACGTCCCCAGTCTTGCAGCCACGTATCGCATCCAATGGGAAGAGTGCCCTGTCAACGCTCCTAGCAACCGTTCATGTTCCGCCTCGCGCTGTAACTGCTGACGATGTGCAAACGCCATCTTCTCCAAAGTATATGGATCAGGAACCATGATGTTTCTCCTTCCAATGCACCTCCACGGGATGCTCAGTACTTTCAGCTCAACATGTGAACTACTGCTATAAGTCTACGTGGGATGAGGCGAAAACACATCGTCATAATCGGCTAATATTCAAACATCACGTGTGAAGGCTTCTGAGCAGTTTCTAGTTAGAATTAGCTAGTCGGTTTAGAAAGGGTAGGTAAATAAAGTGAATCAAACACTGAGGAGAAGCTTAACAAGCGAATTGGGAACATCTCAAAATTGCTGTCTTCACACCAACTGATGCTCAAAGGCATAACGCGTGGCAGCGCTGCGCGAGGTGACACCCAGCTTGCTGTAAATGGTACGAAGATGCGCGTGAATGGTGTGCAGACTCAGCACCAGTTGCTCGGCGATCTGTGCATCAGTCAATCCCTGTGCGAGTAAGCGCAACACCTCTAGCTCGCGTGCCGTCAGCCCATGCGGGTAGGTAACTTGTACTTTCGCCGCTGATGCTGATATTGGCTCTGGTGCTTCAAGCACCTGTTCTAGCGTCATAGTGCGTCCCGCAGCCCAGGCGGCGGCAAAGGCCTTCTCTCCAAGCTGGGTGTGGACAGCAGCCACAGAGCGATCATAATCTGCACGATAGACAGGTGCAATGGGAGTACCCATGGTATCTCGCAAAGCCTCAGCCGCACCCCACAGCCGTGCCGCCCACACTGGATCTCCTTGCGCTGCGACCACGGCCGCCAAATCTTCCAGGCAAGAAGGAAGCAAGACCTTGTAGTTCCTCTCTCTCACGAGCGTCAGACTCTCCTCGTAGAGGGTACGTGCTGCTGCCAGGTCCCCTAGGCTCGTTTCTACCTGCGCTAACACAGCAAGTGACTCGGCAATATGCCACTGACTTCCTATCTCTCTGGAGAGCCTCATGCTCTCTTCGAGCAATGAGCGTCCAGCGGTCGTGTCGCCCTGACTGAGGGATAACCGCCCCAAGAAGGAGAGGCACTCGGTAATACTTTCCTTGTCACCCAGCTCTCTGAAGATTATGAGCCCCTCCTCCAAAAGCGAGCGTGCTGGTGCAGGATCACCTTGGGACACAAAGAGCACCCAGGCCAGGAGGAAGAGCGAGCGGGCGATTCCCCGCTTGTTCCCCAATGCTCTGAGCATCGCCAGGCTCTCCTCAAGCAAGGCATGCGCTTTGGTGTACTCCCCTTGGTCACTGACAAACCACGCTAGGTTTAAGAGCGCCCAGGCGATACCTTCCTTGTCGCCCACTTCTCTCCAGAGTGCCAGGGCTTCTTCTGTTCGCATGCGTGCGATGGTAGGGTTGTCTGTCGTCCTGGCTAGCTCCCCCAGTTGATAGAGGGAGAACGCGATGCCCGCTCTGTCTCCCAGTTCCCGGCACAGCGTCAGGCTCTCCTCGCAGAGCCTCTCTGCCCGTTCGGTGTCATCCGCAAAAACAGCCAGGCTCGCAGCAGCCAGCAGCGCCTTCGCCCGCACTGATGCCACGATCCCACGACGAGTCGTCAGGGCTTGCTCCAGGAAACTCCGCCCCTCCCTGATGTGACCATGGATCATCCAGAACCGCCGTAATGCTACACCCAACCGCAGAGCCGTCTCCTTGCGCTGTGTAGCCTCCTCATCCCCCGTTTGCTTCAGCGACCACTGCAGCACGGCTCTCAGGTTCTCGTGCTCTCGCTCTAATCGCTCCAACCAAATGGCCTGCTGTGGGCCCGTAAGTTCCGGCTCCACCTCTTCCGCTAGCCACAGATAGTACACAGCTTGAGCCCTTTGGGTGCCCTCCATTTCCCCGGACGTTTCCAGAGCCTCCAGTCCATACTCACGTATCGTCTCGAGCATCACCAGACGTGGCTCACCATCCTCCTGCTCCGTCTGTTGCAGCAAGCTCTTGTCGATGAGTGAAGCCACTCTATCTAACACCCGCCCCGCTTCGGTATCGGCATCAAGAGTGGCACAGATCGCCTCTATCGCTTCTAGTGTACAGCCGCCTGCAAAGACGGAGAGTCGCCGGAAAAGCCGTTGCTCCTCCGCATCTAACAATTGGTAACTCCACTCGATGGTATTGCGCAACGTCTGTTGTCGTGCTGGTGCATCCCGCGCTCCGCTCGTCAACACGGCCAGGCGCTGACCCAGCCGTGCGAGCAGCGCCTGTGGCGGGAGCAGTTTGCTGCGTACTGCTGCCAATTCAATCGCTAAAGGCAGCCCATCCAGGCAAACACAGATCTCTGCGACAGCCAGAGCGTTGGCATTGGTCACCTGGAACTCTGGCTTGACCGCCTTGGCGCGCTGGATGAAGAGCGCCACCGCCTCATACTGAGACAGAGCTGTCAGATCAGGCAGGCGTTTCGGATCGGGCACGGCTAACGGAGGGACGGCAAACTCCTGTTCCCCTCGTACATGCAGCGCGGCTCGACTGGTGACGATCACCTTGAGTAGTGAACAGGCACCGAGCAGATCTGCTACATATACGGCTGCATCGACCACCTGCTCAAAGTTGTCCAGGAGCAGCAAGAGGTGTTTCCAGTGCAGGGATGCTTTCAGCAGGTCAAGGAGGGGTTGCCCTGCGATTTCTTTGACGTCGAGTGTCTGAGCTATGGTGGGCACGACCAACCCGGGGTCGCTGATAGGAGCCAGGTTTACGAAATACACCCCATCGGCCAACGGGTCGCTGAGTTCAGCCGCCACCTGCAAACCCAGGCGGGTTTTACCCGTGCCGCCAGGTCCTGTCAGGGTCACCAGGCGCACGTCCTCTCGCTGAAGGAGGTTCTGAACGGCTGCCACTTCCTGCTCTCGTCCGATGAGCTGGGTCAATTGGACGGGCAAATTGTTGGGGCGGCTATCGAGGGTCTTGAGCGGTGGGAAGTCGGCAGGAAGGTCCGCGATGACCAACTGATACAGATGACTTGGACGTTGTAAATCCTTGAGACGGTGCTCCCCCAGATCCCGTAGGCCCACTCCGTCCTGTAGGTCATGCTTCACTAACTCGCAGGTCGTTTGGGAGAGTAAGACCTGATCACCGTGTCCAACACTCATAATACGTGCAGCGTGATGCACATCCAGGCCAACATAGCCCTCAGCAGTACGTGTCGGCTCACCCGTATGCAAACCTATTCGCATAGCTACCGCTGCTCCACTCGGCCAGTCATGGCTAGCAAGAGCACGTTGTATGTCTACTGCTGCTGAAACGGCATCGCTAGCCCGAGCAAAGGCCACGAAGAAGGCATCCCCTTGCGTGTCCACCTCAACGCCGTTCCATTGCTGGAAAGTAGCACGAAGGAGTTGGCGGCACGTTGCTAATATATCGGCGTAGCGTTCACCCAACTGCTGGAGCAGGTGCGTAGATCCTTCGATATCGGTGAAGAGCAGCGTGACGGTTCCCGTCGGCAGGTCACGCATAGTGGTTCTCCTTTGCCCAGATTCATTGAGAGACATATAAGGAGAAGTCTCAGCCATCGGATCATCCTCGATAAAGTAACGGACGATGCACAAGGAGTCACGTACAGTTTATGCAGGTTAACAAAAGAATCTGGATGTTCGTAGGGGCCGATTGATCGGCCCCAGGAGGGTTTCCAGATATTAGAATGAAAAAGTCAATCTGCATAAAGTGTACCATGCATTCAGTACACTGTCGATGTTGACGCTGAACAGATTTAGTGCCTGTGAATTTTCCCAAAAATCACGTATTGCCTCAACCCAATGGACCTACATTTCATGTAGGTCCGGCCCTGGCGGCCGCCCGGCTAATGTGCCCGTCAATTGTGCCAGCCTAATTCATAGGCCCTATGTCTGCCATTCTACCGTACTGTTATACATCAGATAAGAATCTCACCAATTCCTCTAACTTTGAAAGCCTGACAACGTATAACTAATCGGGTAATATATATAACAATAAACTGACCTTTCATAACTCAAAAAATAGACGGGTATAAGAGAACAAATCTTATAAGTAAGGAGCTTTTAATGGACGCCAGATTTTACAATAGCGAAGAAATAGACCTTGTACGGCTCGCCAACGACATAGAGAATATGTACCGCATGCAGGGTTACGAGGTTCAACAGATCGGCAACAAAGATCAAATGATGGTGCAGTTGAAAAAGGGCGGCGACCTCGTTATGCTCATCGGTCTCCAGGCTGCACTCAGTGTAATTCTACAGCATTCCGCTGGCGGCACAATCGCCATGATTGGTCAGCAAAAATGGCTTGACAAAGCAGCAGTCGGTGCAGTCGGCCTGGTTGCTGCGCCAGTACTCTGGCCGCTCATGATCACTGCAGGTGCAGGAGCAATCCGCCAGGCAAGCCTCGGCAACCAGGTATTAAACGTTGTGGATGGTATGATACGTCAACAGTACCCAAGAGTACAGGTAGGACCGGTTCCGGTACAAATCATGCCCCAGCTTCAACAACAATGGGCGCCACCATCATCAGTACCGGTCTACGTGCCCTCAGTGCCCCAATATGTTCCATCCACATCCAGAAGCCCATTACGCTGCCCAGATTGCAACACACCCTACGAAGAAGGCGATACCTTCTGTAGTGGTTGTGGCCGCTCACTGGCGCCACAAAAGACACTTTGTCCCAATTGCAAAGCTGAGATCAAACCCGGCCTGGCGTTCTGCCCAAGTTGTGGCGCTTCCACGTTCCAGACACTTCCACCAACACAGCAGGCAATTCCACCAGTGCCAACCTACACGCCACCTAAGCCAACCTATACACCGCCTGCGCCAAAGCAACCCGCGCCGCAACCGAAACCCTATGTGCCACCCGTTCCACAACAACCACCTGTGACCCCAAAGCCTTCGGTAACGTATGTACCTGGTAATCCTAAGCCAGATACAACCACTGCACCCAAGCAACCACCCAGGCCACCAACGCCAGTCTATACCCCACCGGCTCAGCCTCCCACAATCCAGACAGGAGTATCATCATCATCACAGACGATACCTGCAAAAAAACCAATCAAAGCCAAACCAGCGAACCAGCCAGCCAGCACTCCTACAGCCCCCTGGGGCAAACTGATTTTCAGCGATGGCAAAGAGGTGCAGCTTAGCGGGGAACGCGCTCTTGTGGGACGAAGCGACCATGACGTCGGCAGCATCAATCCAGAAGTCGATCTCAGCAACCTGGAGGGAGCCGATACCACCTCACGCATACACGCCACCATCGAGCACATTGGCAGCACCTATACAGTCACAGACCTGAACAGTACAAACTCCACACGCATCAATGGCAAGCGCCTGGAGCCAGATAAAGCAACACCAATCAACGATGGAGATAAACTCTCCTTCGGCAAAGTAACCTGCACCTTCAAAAAAGCATAAACTCAATCAGGAGTGCAGAGGTCACTTTTCCATAGGCACGAACGAAACAGGAGTGCAGAGAACAGAGTCCTTTGCCGGGGTTCGGGGCCCGCGCATCTGGGGGATGCACCAGCGGACTCCCACCAATTCCTTTTTTTCTTTCGCCGCCGAGGCGGCAAGTAATAGATATGAAAAAAGCTAATCAAAGGAGAAATACATATGGCAAATCGACTGTACCATGACCCACGCATCAACATAGAAAATGTCGCCACCGACCTGGAACACACCTTCCTCAGCCAGGGCTACCAGGTACAACACTTCGGAAACAGCGACCACATGACCGTACAAATGCGGAAAGGCGGAGATTTAGCAACCATCATCGGCATGCAGACAGCACTCACCGTCGCAATGCAACGTTCACCACGCGGAATACTGACAATGATTGGCCATCAGAAATGGGTAGACAAAGCAGTCGTTGGAGCAGTTGGCATAGTTGCTTCACCAATCCTCTGGCCGCTCATAGTCACCGCTGGCATTGGAGCATTCCAGCAAGCCAATCTTGGAACCCAGGTAAGCAACGCGCTGGACATGTCTATACGAAAGCAAAATCCAGAAGTACAGTTTGGCCCCATTCCACCAGAGATGATGCCACAATACGAACAATCAGGAGCGCCGCATACCTTCTCACCTCCTCCATGGCAACGCTGGACATCGTGGTCATGGCCTGGTGGAACTCAAAAAGTCATTTGCGCCAACTGCCAGACCCCAAACGAGGCCGGAGATAGCTATTGTATGCAATGCGGACATGCACTCACACCCACACAACCTCAGAAGATACTTTGTCCCAATTGTGGCGCCGAGACAAAAGCAAACGCTACCTTCTGCACAAAATGTGGAACATCCTTAACACAGAAAGAAGAAACCAGCCAGAGCTAATCAAGCATCAGCGTACGAATGCAGCAGGGGTTTGAGGAATCGTGTAGTTCCCTCAAACCTCTGTAATATCATAAGGCCATATTTGCTAATAACTTCCATGTCGCGTTGAAATATGGTAGAGTCGAAGTATGGTTGTGCTTTGCCATCATTACTGTCCGTGATAGTTGTGCTCTGTCAAACTACATCTGACCTGTGAAATGTAGGGGCATCCCTTCTCCAATCGACTTGCCTGAGTGCGCAGCACTAGACGCGGAAGCGTCGTTGGCAAGGCGGGTAGGTGCCAGTGGATGCCCGGCTCAATACGCCATCATTTCCGACATTTAGAATAAGGTGCGCAAGAGGTACCTGGAAGAAATGGATGCGACAATACCGTACAGGATTATGGAAAAACTCGGATTTTGTCAAGCTATGGCTTGGGCAGACAGTCTCACACTTTGGTAGTGGCATTACCGGCATTGCACTGCCCCTTACTGCCGTGCTCGTTCTTGCGGCTACGCCAGCCCAGATGGGTATCCTGGGAGCATTAGATGGCGTATCGGTCCTGGTGATCGGGTTACAGGCTGGTGTCTGGGTAGATCGAGTACGTCGTAGAACGCTGTTGATTGCTACAGACTTTGGCCGTGCTTTCATTCTGAGCACCATCCCGTTGGCGGCTCTGCTTGGAGTGCTACGCATAGGGCAACTCTACATCGTCGCAGCGCTGGCAGGAATGCTCACCGTCATATTCACTGTGGCTAGCTCAGCGTATGTACCCTCGCTCATTCCTCACGAGTCCCTTGTTGAGGGCAACAGTAAGCTTGGCATGAGCGATGCTCTTGCGGAGATTGGTGGTCCTGCGGTAGCTGGCCCACTGGTGCAGTTGCTCAGCGCCCCATTTGCGATCTTGTTCGATGCCCTTTCGTTTCTCTTCTCTGCCTGCAGCCTGGGACTCATACACATGTCAGAATCACCCCCAACAACGCTTGAAAAGAGAAAGAGCATCTGGTCTGATCTTATCGAGGGATTGCGCCTGGTATTGAAGAATCCACTGCTGCGTTCCCTGGCGGGAAGCGCGAGTATTTTCAGCCTGTTCGGGAACTTTATCGGAGCATTGTACGCGTTGTACGTCATTCGCCAGATAGGCGCGCCACCCATCTTCCTGGGCTTGCTGGTTGCAACAGGTGGGGTGAGTGCGCTCCTAGGTGCACTCATGACCGAGCGCGTTGTACGGCGCTTTGGTCTAGGTAAGACGGTGGGCATTGGGTTGTTTATGTACGGCGCCATCGGCCTGCTCATTCCACTGGCAGGTGGGTCCGTCACCTTCTCTTTGTTACTCCTCTTTCTCAGCCAGCTTCTGGGCGACGCGTCGGTATCCATCTACTTCATTGCCGAGGTGAGCCTGCGGCAATCCCTTGTTCCAACCAACCTGCTTGGCCGCACAAATGCCAGTATGCAGTTCTTGTCACAAGGTGTTGCTCCTCTGGGAGCGCTGCTTGCTGGCATACTGGGTGGAATGATTGGACTTCGGCTCACCATCCTCATCGGCGTGCTCGGTGTGATGTTAGCAGGCACATGGCTACTACTCTCACCAGTACGCAAGGCATAGAAGCATATTCCTTGATCATGTGGAAGGGTTTTTGCGCAGCGAAGGTGCGCAAAAACCCTTCCACATGATCAAATGAGCGCGCCGCAGGCGCGCAGAAAACGGCAATACAGTGACTTTTTCCAGGCACAAATCAGTCATATGGTATAATAGTAGTGTACCTCAAGATATCAGCGGTGATGACATTGATAAAATGTAACGAGGACGAAGGTGAGGGCATGTGGAGCGATGTAGATGCTTCCCCTGTGATTTTAAGCATTAGAGTAAAAGAAAAAAGCAATCCCCCATGATAGAAATGAGGTAAATTTAAATGAAAAGAATTGTACATGTCGTAGGCCGTAACGGCAAAGAATACAACGTGCCAATGACCGCGGAACAAGCCGCATTCTACCTGCGCTTAGCAGAATTCAAAGCTATTCAAGATCCCTCGATCAACTTCAGCGTATTGGTAGCAGAGCAAAGGGAAAAGGAGTTGCAACACCTCAAAAGCTATTACAACTAACTTCTTCTGAGAAGCGGATATCCTTCTGATATCCGCTTTTTGTTGCACTTTTTGTAAAAGAAATGCATGAATACGCAAAGGGTCAGCCAATTCTATCCATCTAGCTTTTCAGTGTATAATGACACTAACAGCTTGAGCCTGTGAATTATCCATAAGCCGAGCGAATATGAGGGTTGTCCCTTTACTTATTGTATGTCCATTCGGATGCCTTGAAAGGCACATTCGTATATAGTAGGGGCGGGCCCTTGCGGCCGCCCTGGGGCGGGGTGCTGGTCTTGCAGCACATATTTACTCAACACTTATTGCTGTTCCCTTGCGGCCGCCCTGGGGCGGGGAGCGGGCCTTGCAACACACATTAACTTGACGCCTGTTGGAGAAATGTAGGGGCGACCCTCGCGGTCGCCCGGTACTGTATCACTCAATACTCTATCGCCCGGTACTCTATCACTCGGTACCAAATCACTCCGTATCCTATCTGGAGAAGCACATGAGAAGAACCATATTTACCGAGGAACATCACCTGTTCCGCGACGCCTTTAAACACTTCTTAGAGAAAGAAGTCGTCCCCCATTACGAACAATGGGAAAAGGACGGAATAGTCTCCCGTGAGATGTGGCTAAAGGCAGGACAGCAAGGATTTTTAGGACTCGCAGTCCCAGAAGCATATGGCGGCTCTGGAGTAGATGACTTTAGATACAGCGCAATCATGGCGGAAGAGTCAGCCCGGGCCGGAGTCGTCAGCGCTGGCATGGTCATCGGCCTCCATAACGACATCATCCTACCATACTTCATTACCTATGCGAACGAAGAGCAGAAACAGCGCTGGCTTCCAGGCATGTGTTCAGGTGAACTCATCACCGCTATCGCCATGACCGAGCCAGACACAGGCAGCGACCTGGCAGCCATTCGCACAACAGCGGAACGCCGTGGCGATTATTACATACTCAATAGAAGGAAAATCGAATTGTCACCTGACCTACAAAAACTCGCCCAAGAAGACTTCTGTTATCTAACCACCAGCGGCCGTAATTCAGGTCGTCCACATACCATCGAAATCTGGTTTGCACTCCATGAGCAAACCCTCTATCTGCTCTCTGGAGGCCGTGATAAATCGGACTGGGTGAAGAATGCCCTCCATATCCCTGCAGTCCAGATGAAAATCAACAGCACCATATTCTCCGGAACAGCTCGCCTTGTCACCAACACTGAAGAAGACACGCTGGCTCGCAAAATAGTCTTCGAAAAGTACGTACTCCGCAGTAGCGATGACCTCGTTGACTGGTCACGAACATCGCTGCCAATTGCAGTGGACATCATGATGTAAAGAGAGAAGTAGATCACTTCTCTCTCGATGATGGGGTATAATGCGGAGAGATGATCCTTTTGACTCGCGGTCTCTGCACCTGTGGGTTGTGTGTTTCCTGGTTGGAGGAGGTCTCGCGTGCTTGATTTACCTACAGGAACGATCACGCTGCTCTTCACCGATATCGAGGGGTCTACGCTCCTGCTGCAACACGTAGGTGAGCAGTATAGCCGTGTGCTGGCTCAGTGCCGGCAGTTGCTGCGCACGGCTTTCCAGCAGTCTCACGGGTACGAAGTCGATACCCAGGGAGACGCCTTTTTCTTCGCCTTTGCGCGTGCCACCGATGCCGTCTCGGCTGCCGTGGCCGCCCAATGCAGCCTTGCCTCACATGCCTGGCCCGAAGGGGCTGCGGTGCGCGTCCGTATGGGGCTGCACACCGGGGAGCCGCAGCGGACGGCGGACGGATACGTGGGCCTGGATGTGCACTTCGCGGCGCGCATTATGAGTGTCGGACACGGGGGCCAGGTGCTGCTCTCGCAGGCCACACGGCACCTGGTGGAACACCACCTGCCCGATGGATTGAGCTTGCGAGACTTGGGGGAGCACCGCCTCAAAGACTTACAACAGAAGTGCCATCTCTTCCAACTCGTCATCGCTAGCTTGCCCGCCGATTTTCCGCCCCTCAAGACACTGGACACCTACCCGCACAACCTGCCCATTCAGCCGACGCCGCTCATTGGGCGCGAGCGGGAAGTTGCCGCCGTGCAGCGGCTCCTGCTGCGCGAAGACGTGCGTTTGCTGACCCTGACCGGCCCAGGCGGCAGTGGCAAAACGCGCCTGGGCCTGCACGTAGCCGCCGAACTCAGCGACCACTTTACTGATGGTATCTATTTCGTGAATCTGGCTCCCATCAGCGATGCAGAACTGGTCGTGCAGACCATCGCCCAGACGCTAGGCATGAAAGAGAGCCCCACGCGGTCGATGGTGGAACAGTTGCAAACCTTCCTGCAGGAGAAGTTGCTGCTACTGGTGCTCGATAACTTCGAGCAGGTGGTGAGCGCCGCACCCAGGCTCTCGGACCTCCTGGTGCGCTGCTCACACCTCAAGCTGTTGGTCACCAGCCGCGCGGGGCTGCACCTCCTGGCTGAACACGAGTTTGCTGTCCCGCCGCTCTCGCTACCCGATCTCACTCACCTGCCCGACCTCGAGACGCTCTCGCAGTATGAGGCGGTGGCGCTCTTCATTGCGCGCGCCCAGGCGCTCCAACCCGAGTTCCAGATGAGTAATGCCACTGCCCCGGCGGTCGCCGAGATCTGTGCCCGCCTGGATGGCTTACCTCTGGCCATTGAACTGGCCGCCGCCCGCATCAAACTGCTGCCTCCGCCAGCGCTACTCGCTCGGCTGGACCAGCGCCTGGCGGTGTTGACGAGCGGTGGACGCGACGCACCAGCGCGGCAACAGACGCTGCGCAAGACCATCGAGTGGAGCTATCAGCTGTTAGACGCCGATGAACAGCGGCTCTTCCGGCGGCTCTCCGTCTTTGTCGGTGGCTGCACGCTGGAAGCCATCGAGGCGGTTTGTGCTGCTCTGGACACCCAACCTCTTGCCGTCTCGGTGTTGGATGGAGCGGCCTCCCTCATCGACAAGAGTTTGCTGCGGCAGAGCGAGCAAGAGGCAGCAGAGCCACGTGTCGTGATGTTGGAGACCATCCGGGAATATGGTCGAGAGGCGCTGGCTGCATCCGGGGAGGAGGAGGTCACGCACCAGGCTCATGCGGCCTATTACCTGATGCTGGCAGAAGCAGCGGAACAGGCGTGGTATGGCCCGCAGCAGGCGGGATGGGTTGCGCGGCTGGAAAAGGCGCATGACAACCTGCGAGTGGCCATGAACTGGCTGCTTGAGCGGGGAGAAGCAGAGAGGACCTTCCGCTTGGGTACAGCTCTATGGTGGTTCTGGTACGCACAAGAACACATGCATGAGGGGTGGAAAGTGCTGGAGCGGGCGCTGGAGAGATCCGAGGGGGTGGCGGTGCCATTGCGTGCCAGGGCTCTGTGGGCTGCTGGGAGCCTTGCCGCTTCCCTGGGCCACGTCGAGCGGGGAGAAGTATTGTGTCAGGAGAGTCTGGCGCTGTTCCGAGAGATCGGAGACACACAAGGGATGGGCGATGCCACCTTTCATCTGGCCCACGTCGCTTTCGCGCGCTGGGATCTGGCGACGGCGCGCTCACTGTTCGAGGAGAGCCTGGTGTTGCTCAGGGAGAGAGGCGACAAGACCAGAGTTGCCTGGGCGCTCAACGCTCTGGCCCTGGTGGTCCTCTACCAGGGTGAGTATGCCAGGGTCCACCCACTCGCAGAGCAAGCGGTAGAGATCTTCAGGGAAGTAGGTGATAACATGGGTGTGGCGATGGCGCTCATGACGATGGCCCTGGTGGTGTTTTGGCAAGGGGATCTCGCCAGAGCACAGACCTTGGCAGAGGAGAGTCTCGCCAGAGCTTCGGAAACGGGCATCACGAGTGCTGAAGCGATTGCCCTCGCCATCGGGGGTGAGATCGCCATTGCTCAAGGTGAGGCGACGACTGCACGCCTGCTGATTGAACAAAGCCATACGCTTTGGCAGGAGGTCGGGAATCAGGGAATGCTCGCCTCGACGCACGCTCTTCTCGGAAAGGTCCTCGCCGCTCAGGGTGACCACACAGCAGCCCATACGATGTTTGAAGAGAGTCTGCTTCGAGATCTGGCTGCCGTGGATATTGCTCCCACGGTCGAAGGGCTGGCCATCGTGGTCGCGGCGCAGGATGAGACAACATGGGCCGTGCGGCTCCTGGCCGCAGCAGCAGCCCTGCGCGACTCCCTGGGTACGCCCTTGCCACCCATCTACCGTGCCGCGTATTCGCGCTGCGTCGCTTCCGCACAGGCCCAACTGGGTGAGCAAGCCTTTGCGGTGGCGTGGGCCGAGGGACGTGACATGACCTGGGAACAAGCCCTGGCAGCTCGAGGACTCGTGACGATCCCACGAGAGACACCCCCACCTCCACCAACGAAATCGCTACCCGCCTATCCTGACGGGCTGACAGCGCGCGAAGTGGAGGTGTTGCGCCTGTTGGCCCAGGGACTGACCGACGCCCAGATCGCCGCACAACTCATCATCAGTCCGCGCACGGTCAACACCCACCTGAAGGCGATCTATGGGAAAATCCAGGTCTCCTCGCGCAGTGCTGCCACACGCTATGCTCTCGAACAGCATCTGAGCTAACCCGCCACTCCTCACCATCCATGCAGCCTGAGCATCGTCTACCTGATTCTAGGCAGAACCCCTGCCCTCATTCGCCTGCTGCTTGCTGAAGATACGTAGTCATGACACCTTTTTCAAGGGATGTGTTCTGGACCGCCCTCAGGTATACTCTCACTAAAGCAATGGTTGCACGGTCTCTCTCGTCGAGAGACCATGATGGAAATCGCGCACTGGCACATTGCAAGCAACATTGTATCGACGAAAGAAAGTAGGAGAACAGCATGAGAAAAGTCATTGTTTCCGAGTATGTGACACTGGATGGCGTCATGGAAGATCCCGGCGGTGCTGAAGGGTTCAAACACGGCGGTTGGAGCTTTGGATTTGGGGGTGCAGAACAGCAGCAGTATAAATTCGAGGAACTCTTCGCCTGCGATGCGCTTCTGCTAGGCCGCCGGACCTATGAAGGATTTGCCGCCGCCTGGCCGAACATGCCTGGGGCTGGAGCGTATGGCGAGAGGATGAACAGCCTGCCCAAATACGTTGCTTCAACGACCCTCTCTGAAGTCACATGGAATGCCACCCTGATCAAGGGCGATCTGGCGGAAGAACTGTCCAGACTCAAGCAAGAGGCCGGTCAGGATGTATTGATTTTCGGCAGTGGCGAACTGGTTCACACGCTTCACGAGCGGGACCTCATCGATGAATATCGCCTCATGATCTTTCCTCTTGTGCTGGGAAGTGGGAAACGCCTGTTCTCAGGCGGGAACGAGAAGAAGGTGCTCAAACTGGTCGAGACCAGGACGTTGGGTTCAGGCGTTGTGCTGCTCACCTACCAGCCTGCCAAACCATAACCTGGGCCGGACAGTGCTCGACGGCTCGCCGAACGAGCCAACCGCTCTCCGAGCCACGGCGCTCTGGAGCACAGAGGAGGTCTCTCGATGAATACTCATCTCTTTGCTCCAGTCATTTTTGGCCTGGCCGCCTCCCAGTGCCGGGGCAGCGGCGATTTTAGTGGGAAACTGGTCTCCCGCCGCGCCAACGCCTCATACCAATTCGCGTCCTGTAATAAAATCAAGGAGTATGGATATACATGACAACACAGAATCATCCAAGCACGCCCGTCGAGAGTGGCTATGTTCCCGTGAACGGTCTCAAGATGTACTACGAGATACACGGCAGCGGTCGGCCGCTGGTGCTGCTGCACGGCAATCTCTCGACCATCGGCACCTCGTTCGGCAAGGTGTTGCCGATGCTTTCCTCGACGCGGCGGATTATCGCTGTCGAGCAGCAGGGACATGGGCACACAGCCGACATTGATCGCCCGCTCAGTATAAAGCAATGGGCGGAGGACACCACAGCTCTCCTGCGTTATCTCAAAATCGAGCAGGCCGACTTCTTCGGCTATAGCTCAGGGGGCGCTGTCGCACTGGAGATCGCTCTCCGCTCTCCCACCCTGGTGCGCAAACTCGTCTTCGCGGGGGGGACCAGCTATAGACGCGACGGCCTCTACCCCGAAATCCTGGCGGCAGGCGAAGCCATGAAACCCGAAGACCTGGATGGCTCCCCGTTCCAGCAGGAATACGCCAGCATCGCGCCGCACCCGGAGCAGTGGCACCGGCTGGTCGCGAAAATAGCGGATCTCGACCGCACGACTGAGGGTTGGTCACGCGAGGCCATTCAGTCGGTCAAAGCGCCCACCCTGCTCATCATCGGGGACTCCGATATCGTGCGCCCGGAGCACGTGGTCGAGATGTTTCGCCTGCTCGGCGGCGGCGTAGTAGGCGATCTGGTTGGTCTGCCGCCTTCCCAGCTTGCCGTGCTCCCCGGCACGACGCATGTGACGCTCGCGGACCGCGCCGAGTGGCTGGCCTCGATGGTCACCGAATTTCTCGACGCACCCATGCCAGAGACAAAGTGATGCAAGTTTGCGCTTCAAACTGAGGTCCAAAACCAGTGACTGTCAGCCGAGATGCTATCAAGCTTCGCTAGCGTCTATAGCAAAGCCGTTAGGTGCCAGCCTTTGGAGTTCCAATGCAAAAGATGCGAGTGGTCCCGTTGCCCATCTGAAGGCATACCACTCGTGGGACGAGTCGAGTGCGACAGCATTGACCAGCACAGGCAAGCTCGATCCATTAGGACGGCGGATCGTCTCCCGGTGATGCAAAACCGTATCACCCTCTTGCACCGCACGAAGTGTAGCAAGATCCGTGAGTCGACCATCGGAGCATCCTCCCTGTCGAGGGTTACCTGGCAATGCTGATTACCCAGAAATACGAACTGTGATTGTTTTGTGTCAGGCCAGTGACTCATTGTGATGGCAATGTGAGTTCAAGAGAGTATACTTCTGATAGGACATCCTGATCTTCCATGAAGAAGTTGATGTTCGGTAGGTTTTCTCCAATCCAGGAGAAAAGAAAGAAAAATCATGAAACATAAACTAATCCGTATCGCGCTGGTCGTCTTAGAGGTATTTGTCGCACTTGGTGCCATCGCTGGGGGTATAGGTCTGCTGACAGGAGCGATTCCAGCCTCACTTGAAGGGCTGCAAGGCTCGCCGTTCGTTGATTACACCATCCCCGCCTTGTCGTTGATGGTCATTGTGGGTGGCAGCATGCTACTTGCTGCAGCAACCATACTCAGCGGGCGCGAAATTGGTGTACTGGCCTCGGCTCTTGCCGGGCTGATTATGATGGGCTTCGAGGTCGTGGAGGCAGCGGTCATTGACCGTACCGGTGGCAGCGAGCTTCTGTTTGCCGTGAGCTTGCAGGCCTTCTACTTCGCGCTCGGCCTGGCGATCTTTGTGCTGGCCTGCTCACTCTGGGTGACCGAGTATCGGAGATACCACTTCCAAGCCAGGCATGCCAGTCATGTCTAAAGGTCAACGGGTAGGACGGTTATGAAGTAACTATCAGCAGGGGTTCCAAGAGGCCTTGCTGGCCCCTTGGAACCCCTGCTGATAGTTACTATCTTTTTTGTAACGTAAATGTGATATGCTTTCCCTTATTGAGAGCAAGATGTGAGGAAAAGCGGCTATTCTTCTATCAGACCTCAAGTGGTCGCCTATATTGGCAGAAAAACCAACGAGGTCGGTAGCGCAGCGTGTTACTGCTAATTGTCACTTTCTTCCTCACTAACAGCTTTTCAAGGTTTTCACAGGGAACTTGAAAAGAGGAAGTAGACAGACCACACAGCAGGTCAGCACAACTCCAGGTACATCACGAAGTTGTGAATGTGCCAGGCGGAAGAAGAGAGAGGGCACAGAGAGCGCCCTCTCTCTCAAGACAGAAAGGAGCAAATACGTGACGGACAAAAAAGGCAAGGACGTAAATGAAACCCCGATCGAAGCTTTTAGCGAGGCCAGCCAGGCACTGGCAGAGAGTCTTTCTGCCACCCAGGAGCGAAATCTGAAATACGCCCAAAACGTTTTTGAGAGTACTATGGCGTTGCTTAGAGACCACGCGGAAAGTACGCGTTCTATGCTCAAGCAGTGGGAACAACAAGCTCAAAAACAGCACGTAGACCCTAAAGTTGCTGAGGGCTACTTGAGTCTCTTCCGCGCTCCTCTGACAGCTTATCAGCAGACGCTTGAGGTAGTAGAGAACGCCTCTCACGAGAGCATCGAAAGCTTTAAAAAGGCAACCGAGAGCTTCGAAAAGGCCTTGCAGCAAGGGCGAGAGCAATGGGAGGAAACGGCGCGGAAGGCGCAGCGTACTTTTACGGAACCTGAGAACTAATCGATATTGGCATATAACAAATGAAACGAGTCCTCTGTAGGGGCCGATGTATCGCGCCCATCGCCGATTCATCGGCAGCCAGTGTCATCCTGAGCTTTCTTGTTGCGAAAGCGGCAATCAATGACAAGCAGGGAGGTGTTAGCTATGCGTAATACATCTAATAGCGATACCCATTCTGGTGCAGATAGACACGCCTCCAAACCGCTCTCCCTTCTTGAGACGATGCTCATTGAAAGCGAGGATGAAGATGGGAACGTCCAGATTGAGAGCATCATTTGGACCTGGAGGGTCCACGAGGTAGCTCTGCAGGAGGCCAGTCACAGAGAAGGACAGCTCATAATTGGCAGCAAAGAGACACAGCTCAAGCAGGTTTCGGAGGAAGTCACTCGTAAAGCGCAGGAGGAGTTAAGCGGTAATCGTAGCAACGGTAAACGGTAGCCTATGGTGATCAGTACCAGCGGACAACAGTGCACGTGCCATATGATGTTCACGAGGATTGATATCACGATCCATAGCATACGATGCCAGGTAAACCGCACCCATCCCTGCAATAGCTCTCGCAATTGCGAAACGGTTCGCTAATTGTTCTTGTGACTGCATATGAATTTCTAACAAGCTCAAAGCATATGCTTCTTGAGCTTTCGGTTTATAAAACATTCTCGCGAACATATTGCTACCCGCTGCAACTTCTGCTCTGATACTATTTGTTGTTACTCCAAGGTTCTCTGTATCTGTATATCTCACTCGAGCAACTCCTCCTTGCAGAGAAACTTCACACTTTTCAGGAGCAGCATTATGCTACAGAGTTCCTCGCCTCTCAGATGGAAAGGACGAGAGAGGGTATTAACTGGCCTGTCCCATCGGAGGGATCACACCAAGCTGTTGCAGTAGAAGCAATTGATCCGCTACTCCCCACCGTTCCACAATCTTGCCGTCTGTAATGCGGAAAATCACTATCGCTGTGTTCGCTACCTGATTTCCGGTCGGGGGAATGTCCCCCAAAGGTCCTCGATGGGTACCGCGTGCTGTCAAGCGAACTGCTACCTTGTTTCCCTCAGCAATAGCGTCCTCAATGGTGAAATGGAAATCGGGGAAGGCGGCGAGCGTCGTCGTCACAAACTGCTTGAGACCGTCTCGACCGGATGTCGCTCCTAGAACATTCTCATGCTCAGCGTAGTCGGTGAGGACAATCTCATCTGCTACCTTCAGGTCTCCCTTATTGCAGAATTCCTCATAGAAACGGCGGACAAGAGCCTTATTGTCTTCGGTGGACATAGTACATACTCCTTTGTGTGTGCTGGTTCCTTGCTAGGATGGGTAAACTTTCAACTAATCCCACAGACCAGCCTGGAACGGCACACATATGTCCATTAGTAACTACTTCTAATTTAGTCTGTCCCCGATGATTGCTTGAATATTCTTGAGGAAAATATATTTGACATACCCTTAGCTTATTTTATAGCCCAAAATTTTTACTGGCTCGGTATTGCCCCAGATCACACTTTCACTCTCGACAAGAGGACGAAGATCTTCTTTGTATTGTTGAAATGCTTCTCCACTTTCGTGTTTGTTGGCTGCTTCCTCACTCTCCCACGTCTCGTAGAGCCAGAATTCGTTCGGATTATCTAAGGACCTGTGGACACCAAAGACGATATTGCCTTTCTCGCCAGCTTCAATGCGCCTTGGGTTTACCAAGAGCAGGTCCAATACGTTGTCAGCTTGACCTTCTTTAGCAACCATTCGGACAAAATAGGTGACTGCCATAACCAACTCCTTTTACCCTATTATACTACACGGCGGCCCAACGACCATCTTTACGTTTATAGAGGACATTTCATAATGCTAAAAAGTAGGGTAAACTAACCCTAGACAATAGTTACTATACTATCTTGTGTGAAGAAAAAAGGAGGTCAGGATGGGACAGAACACTCCTGATAATACTGTGATCTATCCAGCAAATGTAGCGAGCTTGAAAAGAGCCTGGACCTATAGAACTGGAGATCCTATTGAGTCATCTCCAATAGTTGTCAGCGGGGTCGTGTATACCGGTTCGCGAGATCATCATCTGTATGCTCTCGATGCCAGGACGGGCAAGAAACTCTGGAGCTACAGGACAGGAGGGGCTATCTACGCAACACCCACCGTTGTTGATGATGTCGTGTATGCCGGCTCTTTTGATGCAACACTTTCGGCTCTTGAAGCCAGGACTGGCAGGCTGTTGTGGAGATACGCCACGGGCAATGCGATTGAGTCCTCCCCTGCTATCGCTGATGGAGTCGTCTATGTCGGCTCGACTGACCACACGCTGTACGCCTTGAACGCTGATACTGGCGATAGATTGTGGATTTTCGAGTCTTCGGCGGGTATTCAATCCTCCCCAGCCGTTGCCGGTGGGATCGTCTACGTCGGCTCGTGGGACCATAGCGTGTATGCTCTGGATGCCACTACAGGTGCCAGGATCTGGAGCTACACCACCGGGGACAGAATCAGTTCTTCCCCAGCCGTTGCCGATGGGGTCGTTTACATTGGATCGCAGGACCACCTGCTCTATGCCCTGGATGCTGGCACAGGTGAAAAGCTATGGAGTTATCAGACAGGAAAGATTGTCCTCTCTTCACCTTCCGTTGCCAATGGAGTGGTCTTCATTGGGTCCCATCATGGAGCACTCTTAGCTCTGGATGCCAGGACTGGAAGCAAACGGTGGAGCTTCTCGACTGGAGGAGCGATCGATTCTTCACCGCTGATTGCTGACGAAGTCGTCTATGTCGGTTCGCAGGATCGCTCAATATACGCTCTTGCCGCATTGACGGGCGAGAAGCTGTGGAGCTACACGACCGTCGGCGCGATTGTCTCCTCGCCGGCAGTTGCCAACGGGATGCTCTATGCCAGCTCACAGGATGGAAACGTGTATGCCTTTGTGAGTGAACTGCTGTGGAGCTACACGACCGCTGGAAGCATCGAGTCGTCGCCTGCGGTGGCAGAGGGGATTGTCTATGTCGGTTCGCATAATCATCGTGTGTATGCCCTTGATGTGCTCAGCGGCGAGGAACTGTGGAACTATCTCACCGGTGATGGCGTCTTTTCTTCACCCATTGTCGTCGACGAGATGGTCTACATCGGCTCGGAGGACCACACGATCTATGCCCTCGCAGCAAGCACAGGAGGCAGGCTGTGGAGCTACAAAACTGAGGGGAGGATCCTCTCTTCGCCCGCGGTAGCACATGGCATGGTCTTCGTCGGTTCACAAGATCACCGCATCTACGCGTTTGACGTGAACACCGGTGAGGTTTTGTGGAGCTATACGACTGGCGGGCCTGTAGACTCCTCGCCAGCTGTGGCGGAGAGTGCCGTCTATGTCGGCTCACAGGATCACAAGCTCTATGCACTGGACGCGTTCGACGGGGTTGAGCGCTGGAGCTACGAGACGGGAGGAGCTATTCAATCCTCTCCAACAGTGGCAGATGGCATCGTCTACGTTGGCTCACGTGATCACCTGCTCTACGCTCTGGACGCTATCACAGGTGAGCTGTCGTGGACCTACCGTGCCGGCGATCACATTGACTCCACGCCAGCAGTTGCCAACGGCATCGTCTACATAGGCTCGCATGACCACCGGCTCTATGCCCTGGACGCTATCACAGGTGAGGAGTACTGGGACTACACAACCGGCGGGATCATCGATTCGTCGCCAACGGTGGCAGAGGGGATTGTCTATATCGGCTCACAGGACCATACATTCTATGCACTGAGCGCTCAAGCTGGCGAGAAATTGTGGAGCTACATCACAGCGGGCGGAATCGTATCCTCAGCAGCGGTGGCCAATGGGGTCGTCTACATAGGCTCCAATGATCATAACCTGTACGCATTCAACCAGATGTATTTCTGGTCAGAAGAACTTGGGAAAGGAGTTGAATAGCATGAACGACAGCAATACTAAATGCCAACAATTACGCGAGTTACACGGCCGACTTATTGAGGAGTTGAGGATACTAAAAGAAAACCTCCGGGAAGAGGAACACGAGGGTGTCGTCAATCCAATTGAGACATCTACTATTATCACTAATCTCCAAAAGACGCTCAATACGGTCGAACTTGAACTGCAAAAGTGTCCCGATACCAATTAGCCGGAACGAAAAAAGGCAAACCAACTCAGGACAGAGATGGAGAGAGGGTTTTGTGACCCAGGAAGCGGAGAGAAAGCAATCTGCCCCTACCGACACCTTGGCGGAGCATGCTACAACGTCTGCACCGACATTACTGGTGGTGGGGGCTGGACCAAAGGCAGTCGCAATCGCGGCGAAAAGACAGATGCTGGCAAAGCTGGGGTATCCCGTGCCGCATGTACATATTATTGACCGGAAAGGTGTGGCAACGAACTGGACAGGCAAAGCTGGATACACCGATGGTCACCAATTCTTGGGCACGCGTCCAGAGAAGGACATCGGTTTTCCTTACCTCTCGGCCTGCTGGGGAGACAAGAAGTTGAGCCGCGCGGTCGCGAAAGAGATGATGCACTACTCCTGGCAGAGTTTCCTCATCGACCAGTTGCGTTATGCCGATTGGATCGATCGCGGGCGCACACGCCCCACGCATAGCGAGTGGTCACAGTATATACAATGGGTTGCTCAAAAAGTCGAGTTTGAGCTATGTATAGGCGAGGTAACGAGCATCACAACGACATCTGATGGGAAACACTGGCAGCTTACCTGCCACCCTTCCAAAGGTGGCGCTTCGTTCACGCTGACTGGCGACGGTCTGGTGATGACTGGTCCTGGCACGCCTCTCACCATTCCGGGTCAGCCGAAAGAACATCCTCGTATCATGGATGGGGCCACGTTCTGGCTGCGTAGTGAGGAGTTCGTGCAATTGCGGACATACGTCAAAAAGCCGCTGAATATTGGCGTGATAGGCACTGGTGAAACAGCCGCTGCCATCGTCGTCGCGCTGGTGGATGCGCTCAGGAGTTCAGCGTTTATCGAGGTCATCAGTTCCTACGGGGTGCTCTATTCACGCGATGAGGGTTTTGAGGAAAACAGGCTCTTCTCTGACCCCGATGGCAAGCTTGCCAACCTGTTCGGCGACCACCAGCATGCTGCGAACTGGCTGCAACTGAGCGAGCGCGACCGGCGCGAATTTGTGCGACGCACCGATCGTGGCGTCTTCTCGCTCAAGGCGATGGAAGAGCTCAGCAATGCCGAGAACGTACGCTCTGTGCTTGGCACCGTGCGGCGCATTCACCCCAATGACACAACTGTGCAGATTGAAAGCGAATATAACGGCAAGATGAAACATGATGAGTATGATTATGTGGTAGTCGCTCGCGGCTTCGATGCTCTCTGGTTCAGACACCTGCTTGATGAGGTCACACACGCTCGCATGGCCGAGGTGACGCGCTCATTTGATGGGCGGACCATTGAGCATGCTATTCAAGAAGATCTTTCCCTCGGCGGTTTCATCCCCAAATTGCACCTGCCCATGCTGGCGGGGATCGCCCAGGGACCGGGTTTCCCGAATCTCAGTTGCCTGAGCCTGCTGGCAGATCGCATTCTGTCCTCGTACTGAGGAGCCTTCGGCTTCCTGGGCTACTCTTTTCTCAGAATAATGAGGAGAGCGTTGATTGCCAGGCAGGTGTCATGATCCGAAAGAAAAATTGTGGAACTTCGAGCCTGAAAAGCGCATTACTCGAAAGAGATAGAAGGATTCGTGTGCAATAGGCCCGAGAACAAGCAGAAGGAGTAAAAGTATGGTGGATCCAACAACGTCGCTGACCAGGTTCAAGGATTGTCTGAGGGTGCCGCCCATCTTGCATCCACACAAGACAGACGATCAGCGGTATCACTTGCGGATCCAGATGCGCCCTGCCCAGGTCCAACTACACTCGGAACTTCCGCCAAGCGAGGTGTGGACGTATGAAGGCTTGCTGCCAGGGCCAACCATTGAGGTCGCGCGCGGGCAGCACGTTCAGATCGAATGGGTCAACGCTATCCCCGCAGCCCAGCCCTATCCAATCACCGCCGTCACTGCTCCGGATGGCTCACAAAATGAGCCCGGACGCAGTGGGAGACCGGCCAATCTGACCGTTGCAAGACTTCCGCCCTGGACTGTCGTGCATCTCCATGGCGGTCGGACGGCAGCTGGAAGCGACGGTTGGACTGAGAACGCCTGCCTTTCCGGTCAATTCACCACGAGTGACTATGCCAACGACCAGCAGGCCACATTGCTCTGGTATCACGATCATGCGATGGGCATTACCAGGTTCAATGTGTATGCTGGCCTTGCCGGGCTTTACATCATCCGTGATGCTGAGGAAGCAGCGCTGCACTTGCCCGCTGGTCCCTACGAGATCCCCTTACTGCTCCAGGATCGCAACCTGGACACCGCACCCGATGGGTCGCTCACCGGTCGCCTGCTGCATAAGATTGAAGATGGCACGATGGAGTTTTTCGGCCCGTTCACGCTGGTCAATGGGACCATCTGGCCGCATCTGCCGGTCGAAGCACGGCAGTACCGGCTGCGGCTGCTCAACGGATCCAACGCACGCCTCTACCGCCTGGTGCTGCTCGATGAAAGCGGTCGGCCTGTCCATGAGCAGATCAAGCAGATCGGGACCGATGGCGGCCTGCTCGGGCAGCCGGTTGACCTCCCTAGGGATGGACTGCTGCTTGCACCAGCGGAGCGTGCTGATCTCATCGTCGACTTTCGCGCGCTGCCTGGGCAGCGGCTGACCCTGGTCAACACCGCCGGCGCACCGTTCGATAACAGTCCGGCGACCCAACCACCCGGGACACCAGATCTGGAGAACCGGCTCCCGCATCCGGAGGTGATGGAGTTCCGTGTCTCCTCGCGGCCGGTGGATGACCCTTTCGTCCTGCCCACGGCGCTGTCCTCGTCGTATCGCCGGCTCGAACATGACCGGTTGCCCCCTGCACACCAGCACCGAGTGGTCGCGATGGTCGAGTATCCCGACGGTATGCTCACCTTCCATGAACTGGCTGAGGTGCCCGACGGAGGTGCTGCAGCAGGAGAAGCGCTCATGGCGATAGCAGATGAGCAAGGAAAAACCGTGCGCTACCGCACCATCGCCAGGCAGTTTGAGGATACCGTCAACTGGTTCGTGGCCTATGGTTCGACAGAGGTTTGGAGTATACTTAATCTGACGGAAGACACCCATCCCTTCCATGTGCATCTCGTGCAGTTTCAGGCGCTGAGCAGAGATCTGTACAACAAGGACGGCTTCCATCCAGCAACGGGGGCAACGACTGTACCCATCAGCTTTCAAGGGCATGGGACGCTCGATGCGAACGAACTGGGCTGGAAAGATACGGTGCGTGTCAACCCTGGAGAAATGGTCTCGATAGCGGCCACCTTTGATGGCTTCACAGGCCGCTACATGTACCATTGTCATATTCTAGAGCACGAAGACCATGACATGATGCGCCC
>Ga0137366_10000510_pt1 | contig 25773 bp, 27 predicted proteins | sample SagtaG_8_FD_104938 | JGI IMG/M metagenome (GOLD analysis project Ga0137366, IMG submission 104938) | Vadose zone soil microbial communities from Sagehorn Ranch, Mendocino, California, USA - Sage1_L_60_16 metaG | ecosystem: Environmental > Terrestrial > Soil > Vadose zone | place: USA...
GGTTTGCGGCACGTCCCGCGGCAGTGGAAGAGGCTCTATCTTTGGGTAGATTTTGAAAGGCAACGGCCGATTCGCCCAGTCCAGGAAGTGAGGGTGGTTACGAATACTCCAGTAAGAGTGCTTCGTGCCATCGTGATATTTCCGAGCTGCCTGGATTTCACGGTTGTTCATCGGCTGCTACGCCAGATTAGCATCTGCCGGGACCACGCGCGCAAGGAGCTCTGTGACCGTAGATTGTCCCTGGATGACGGGCTAACCGGAAATAACCGCGGACGACTCATCGGCCGTAAGTCGACTCCATGCTCCACGTCGGATCACCAGAATGGCAAATACTAGAGGATCACTCAGAGCATCTTGGGATCTCGAAGCGTTAGAGTCGCGCAAGGTCCTTCTGAATGCGTGCGAGAATTTTGTCCAGCGGAATCTGGCCACGATAGTAGAGCGGCGCTGTCTTTGAATATTCCGCTTCGAATCTGTTCCGGATATTTTCGTCGTCGATTTTGAACGCTCCACTTTTTGCTACGTCGTGATCCAAAGATTTGAAGCGCTTTTTCTTGTGCTCCAAGTACTCCGGGGTTCCGATGAATTTCTGCACCGCTTCCACGTCGAGGAGTTGATGAATGTCGTAGTAGTGCCTAAGGAAATTCGTGGGAACTTTCCCCGTCCCTTTGAACTGACCGTATTTTCGAACTACTGCCTGGACTTTTTCTACGAAAGTGTATTCGGGGTTGTAGCAGGCAGTATCGAGGGCCCGGTTGTCGGCGTACTGAAGCTTCTTGCCCTCTGCGAACTTTATGACCCATGAAGAAATCGTAACTGTGCGGTTCGGAGCGGTCTGATCGAAGCCAACTTCCAGGAGAATTCCATCCTTGAGACCAGAGATTGAACCAAAGTGGGTCTCGTAGGCTAGCCTTAGGCCGGCGTTCCTTAGCGTTGCATCGTCGTATGTGATGTCCCTTTCGACAGCCGTAATGCCCGAAATCTTGATCTTGTCGCACAGCTTCTCGTAAAACACTCGCCTCGATTCGATGTGCTGCGGCTTCTCATGATTGGGGTTTGTATCGACCTGCAATCCGTCGAAAGGTTCAATGCGAATATCGATGTCTTCGGAAAAGCGATGGATGACTCCGAAACCTTTAGAAAGCGAAGTGCCGCCCTTGAGCTCAAAGGTCAGGCCCAGTTGCTTGAGCCCAAAGACGGCATGCATGATCCAGTAGTCTTTTTCCACGAGAGCCGGATCAGTAATCTTCTCGCTATCGGCAACGGTCTCGACAAGTGCCTTGAAATCGCTTCTCTCGTGCAAAAAGCCATCAGGCGGCATGTTGCAGCATCTCCTGAAACTTTTTCTGCGTGGAGCATTTGCCGTAGAGCGAAATCGCCCGTGAGAGCTTTTTCGGGTCCATCTCTTTGGCTTTTACGCGAACACGGGAAAGAACGGCGTCCCGGTCCTCCGCAAGGTCGCCGAGCTCATTAACAAGATCAACCAGCAGAAACTCGGGAGACAGTTGCCTGGGAACATTCATGCGGCGCTCGAAGGTGACCATGCGATTGCCCAATGGAAATGTCCCGTGCCGTTTCTGATTGTAGACAACCCGTTTGTTGTAGAGCTGCGTTGTCCCAAGTCCCAACTGGTTGTAGGCATTCGGGGAGGTCACGACAAAACGGTCTGTCTTCAAGAACGCTTTCACCAGCTCATATTCGTCTGCGGGAGCCTCTCCAAATTCAAATTTCCGAGGGCTGTAGTACAAGCCGTTACGCAGTTTCCGGAGGGTTCCGTCTCCGGTAAGTTCTTTGAGATGCCGATCAACACTATGAGACCAAGACAGGAGATCCTCTCTGCGGTAGACCCGTCCGGGGCGAAGGCGTCGCTTCAAATGGTCTAGTGTGCTTGTCCGCATGTTCCTGATTCTCCACGTCTATGCTACAGTTCCGAGGTGATAATGTCAAATATTTTAGTAAATTTTAATGCACTATTGTGATTCAAATAGACTATTATCAATAGCTTACATACATACAAATTCCGACGTGTATTGCGGCCAGATATGACACTCTTGGCCAGCCTACGGGTCGACACCGTCATAGTCCTAGTCCAATTCCCTGTGCGGTGGATGGCCGTTGTCGCGTTGGGTGACGTTGAAAACCACTACGTGCGTGTGCAGTTGTGGCGCAACATAGCCATCGACCGGGCGGGCGGTATCATGCTCAAACTTGGCGGCGACAAACTTGCCTGTAGTCTCGGGCGGATGGTTGCCGCCGATGCGGGCTTGTGTGTAACGTTCGAGTTGATCAACGGCAACGCGAACACTTTCCCGATGCGCTTCGCGGACACGCTCGTCGCCACCGACAAGAGCGGTGAGCGAGACAGATTTCGGAGCGGAAAAGGTCGCATCCCATCCCGCCCGGTGCTCCATCGTTTTGATGGTTTTGCCCTCAGCATCCTGATATTCATATGACGATCGTTGGCGCACCAACTGTTCGCCTGTCTGAGGATGCTGGCCCTGGCTAAGATTCGCGAAGTCCTCGGAAGAGACCATCCCCGAGAGTCCGAGTTCACCGGCCAGCCGCCCTTGCCATTCCCCGGTGATGACGCCGCGTTGCGACCAATAGTTTTGCTCCTTTGCGGTGAACTCCCTCTGGTGGTAGGTCTGTGCCTGGCCAGCGGAGAGGGGCTTTGAAATGGTCAGCATTGAAGTAACTATCCTCGTAGATTGAGGCTTTGTTGAGCGTTGACGCCGGTATCAAGATTCTTGTCCTGCGATATCTCCGTCGCTGTCCTCGGCGATTTTCGCTGCGGGGGATTAGGCACACTGGGTTCGTGCTTCGATTCGGCTGAGCGCATTTGCGGCTTAATTGCTCCAACAGATTTGGGATCGTACGGGAGCTTGTCCTCGGGCGTACTCCGCAGATCAAAGTCAGTTGCGACGACCGGAAGATCAAAGTACGGAAATGAGAAGCGTGTCACATAGTTCTCATACTTCATGTAGGCGTGGAGGTCCGGGAGGCCGGAGATTTCGGACTCCATCACCAGCGGTTCAATCTGCCGGTCCAAGGCAAAGTTTCGTCCAGCACGGGAGCCGTCGAAGTGAGTCTCGCGAAGCCGTTCGATTTCGACCTTTCCAATGAACTTGCTGACCCACTCGCCAGCACTGGGCTCCTTTGTCTTGAGCCAAATGCTGGTGGCTGGCTGGGACAGCATGACCTCAGCAAGGTGACCGTAGAGGTATTCCAGCTGCGCCTTACCCTGGAAACCCAGAATCACCGGGTTCTTGCTCTTGCGATTTTCGGTAATGGCGGTATGGAGTTGGGGGAGCTTCTGCAGGCTTGCCAACTCGTCGATCACAAACCATGCCCGCTTTTGTCCGTCCTTCGACTCGTTTAAAAGACGCAAGACGAGCAAATCGATCCACAGACTCTGAAGCGGACGAAGGGCTTCGCGTTCCGCAGGGAGTGACGTAATAAAGATCCATCCCTGCCGTGTCTCGGCCCATTCCGTGGCCGACCACTCGCCATTTCCTTGGCCCTTTTTTGGAAGCAGACGGAGGCTGTCAGCGACCAATCCAAGCGAACCCAGGACACCGGCACGCTGATGCTCCGCCTTCGGATCGATGAGGTGGGCATGCTCCGTCCCTTTGAGCCTTCGGTCGATCTCCTGCGGGTCTGACATCCACTTCACCAATTCCTCGGGTGTTGGGCCATAAGCCATCAAAAATGCAAAGATTTTCTGCGGCGACTCGATGAAGAATTCACCTTTCTTGTCCTGCGGAGGCTGGAAGAGCGACACCGCCAGAGCCTTTGCCTCGGAGCGGCGGCGCAGCTCTTCTGCAGGACCCCAATAAGGACACCGCGTGTCGAGCGGATTCAAGATCACGTCGCCGTTTTCCGGGTCATAAAAACGCTGGACGAACTCTCGGGCGGGGTCATAAACGATGGCAGAATCGCCACGAGTTTTTATCTGTCGCAGGATCTGCAGCATGATGGCTGTCTTGCCTGCGCCGGTATCTCCGATGATCTGCATGTGCTGTGCTTCCGCCCTCACCGGTATCCGGATCATCGCCTTCATTCCGTCAGTCTTGATGCCTATGCCATCTCCACCGACCCTGCTGTTGAACTCTCTCGGCGTCATCATCTCTGGGCCTTTCAGGCGTCGTCCGTATCGCAGTTGGCGCCGCCGTCGCACGTCCTTTACGATGGAAAATGGGAGCTGGATGATGAGTGATATGAGCCCCAAAAAGAGCGGGAGCTTGTAGATGTCGAAAAGGCTGTCGCCGCCGTAAATCGCAGTCTTGAGGTAAGCACTCAAGGATGCGTCGTTGTAGTTCTCTTCCGGCCCCAAGTAAAGCAGAACATAGCCCCTCCGCAGGGCGGACCGCGAGAGCGCAAGTGGAATGGGCTTGCCCCCCCGTTCGGGTGTCGTACCCTCTGTCACGTCGGCGTTCGTGGCGAGACGTGGTGGAATTCCACGAGCACCCAGCATGAGCATCCGATGGTTGTCCCGCCGGGTCCCTCCGATTGCGCCTGTGACGCTTGATCGGATGTACGTCGGCATATAGAAACGCTGTAAAGGGTCGTTGCCGAAGGTGAACCGGCAGTAAATGAAGAATCCAGTCAAGACGACCGCAATGAATACCGTCCCATAGGTGTAGATCGGGCTGTGCGGCGGCCAGATAATTGTTTCTTTGCGCCCCCACTTGGTCGTTGCCATCGGCTATCTCCTTCCTGCGGGAGCAGCCAACTTCTCCGCGAGTTGGTGCTTCGCCTCGCTAATCTCATCCAGGAGTTTGTCGAATGCGTCGGGGGCGAGGAGTTGGCCAGACGCCACAGGTCGCAACACGTTTACCAAGAGCAAGCGAACTCCAAGAATCTCCGCCAGCGCTGGATCGCTGGTTGGCCCTGCCCCTGCTTCTCGGAGAATCACGTCGCGGATCCATTCCCCCCGTGCGAGTCCCTGCGACCTGGCAAAGTCACTCACCCGCCCCAGCTCCTCTTTCGTGAGCTTCAGGGTCACCGGGAAGACGCGATTTAGATTACGATCGCCATGAGAACTCTTGTCTGGCATTGTTTTCAAAATTGCCATCTTGGCCATCCATTTCACAGGTGCACTCAAGTGCACCGGAAATTGTCATGTTGTTGATAGCGCACTAAGTGCACCCTGGTGCACTTACACGACCCTCGAAGGGGTGGAGTGTCACAATTCTTCCGGTGCGAAGCACCGTTCTTGCATTGCCACAAAAATGGACGCTCGATCACGCCTTCACCGCGCGCACAGAAGGCGTGGATTCCACTCCAGCAACGACCTTCTTTCCCGGGTTCTCGGACGCACCATTGGTTACGGCTTTCCGGACGCGCAAAGTCGATGTAACCTGCTTCGCCTGTGGAGTCTTTAGGAACTCCTGGAAGTCACGGTCCTTAGAGAAGACATAGTTCAGCGCCTTGTCCACAACGTCGTCAGCGGATGCCTGGATAAAGGCGGCGTATTGATCCACCTGCGCAGCGGTCGCCTCGTCGAGACGAACGGATGCGCAAATGTGGCGGATCTGGTTGATTTCAAGCAATGGCATATTTCTTCTCCTTGGTTTGTATTGAGTCTGAATCTCCGGTGGTGCTGGACTCTGGATGTTGGGTCTCGAAGACAGGTTCGATCAGGAACCGCTTCGCGTCCCGATCGTATCCCCGGATAGCCAAGACCTCACGCAGGATGCGCCGGCCTGGTTGTCGTTCGACGTGACGACGAAATCAACGGCTTCTCCGATCTCAGCTTCCGTGTCGGAAAAGGTACTTTGCGCGTGACTACGCATGACGAGGTTGGCGAAACGACGAAGGGCCTTCTCCGCGGAATTGGCATGGATAGTCGCCAGCGATCCCGTATGGACCGTATTCAAGGAATCGAGCAGCGTTCTCGCCTCGATTCCGCGCACTTCGCCAAGAATGATCCTGTCAGGTCTGAAGCGGAGAGTGTCCTTTAATAGTTCGTCAAAGCTTATGGTGTTTTTGAAGGTATCCGTTTGGGATTGGGCTGCGACTATGTTTGGCTTCTGGATCTGAAGTTCCGGTGTGTCTTCGATTACCACGATGCGTTCCTGTTCAGGAATTGAATTCGCAAGTATCCGCAGAAGAGTGGTCTTACCGCTCCCGGTCATCCCGAGAATGAGCGTGTGGGCAACATCGCCGACATGCAGATTCAGAAAGTAGGGCGTGTCGTTGTCGGTTTCGACAACTGCCAGGCACTCCGTGCCAAGAAACGCGTTCGTCTTTTCGCCAGCGAGGATTGTGAACAGGAAGGACAGGTCCGCGTAGTTGGTGTTCAGCAGATACAACTGGCGAAGGTTCAGAGCATAGTTGCCCGGGACGATGGCAAAATAGGCGTTCAATTGGTTGTATGTTTCGGCAAACAGATTGCCGTCCGCATTGGTGAAGACACCGGTGAACTCGCCCACCAGCCGTTCGAGATCGATTTTGGAATGGCCATAGAGGGCGATGGTCAATGAGAAATCGCCAAGCGACTGGCCCTCACCGAGAACGCGAAGGCATTCCCCGAGGTTTTCGATATCGGCTTGCTTCGATTCATCCACCAGCACATCGCGCGGGTTTGTCTTGGTCGCGTCGTTGCCTATTTGCGAAACGAAGCCTGTCTTCGAGACATTGAAATGTCGACGACGCTTGTTCACTTCCTTGCGCGCCTTATCTGCGGGAATCGGCGTCCACTCGGATATGATCTGAAAATTGCCGGGAATTTTCAATAAGGCGTCAAGGACCAAGGGTCTGGTTTCCGTAATGGCTTCTTTCATCGTCAGGACACGGACGATGTGATCGCCTACCCGCAGGTGGTCGCGTTCGGCTTCAATATCGGAATTGACAACCTGATAGTCGAGAAACTGCGTTGACTGCGGACGGACGTGCCTGGATGCTTCCGAACGGTACCGAGTTTTTCGCGGGAGACCTTTCGGAGGAAGAACAGAAGCTAGTTTGGGCCACCCATTATGCCCCGGTGGCCGATCTATTCCATCAACAAAAGATCAAGAGCACCCCGTGGAAGTCGAAGCCGAGCTGGTACATTTTGACCACGCAAGACCACACCGTGCATCCCGACCTCCAGCGGTGGGTCTCGAAGCGTATGGGGGCGACTGGGGTAGAAGTGGAAAGCAGCCACGTTCCCATGCTCTCTAAGCCTGATGTAGTCATCGAGGTGATCCGAAAAGCCGCGGCGGCGATTCAAAAGAACAAGGCAGCGTAGTGAAGGCCGCGACCCTCTCTATTCTCGACAGACCGCCGCGAGGCGGTCTGTTCTTTATAAAGCGACCCGATTTTCAGGCGGCTAGTATTGATAAGTCGGCATCGCGCAATCTTTCCTGAAGCCGCTCAGCCACGCTTGTCCGGACACTGGCGCGTTTTCCGGTAGTAATCGGTGTCCAGCCTTGATTAAGCTCTGGCTCTTGCTAGCGCAACCAACCCGGGCAACTTGCATACATCATTAAGAGTGCCTTCCGAAGTTTAGCACCGGCACTCACCGCACCGGACCGGGGTATTCATCTAGCCAGTTCAACGTTTCTTTGATGAGTTCATTGCGCGGGATGGCGTGGCCGCTTTCATAGAGCAAGTGCTTCTTCTGTTTCGCTCCGAGCAATTGGTAAAACGGGTCTTGCGTAGATTGCACAGGGAAGAAGAAATCGTACTTTCCGTTCAGCATCAGCGTGGGCTGCTTAATGCGCGGCAGGAAGTTGATGGCATCGACTTCAGGAAGCGAACGATGGAAGTCAAGGCCCCCGAGGGCGAGAATCGAGACCTTGATGCGCGGTTCGATCGCCAGGATGATCGAGCCCATGACGGCACCCCAACTGACGCCGTAGAACGCAATGCGCTCATGATCGAGGTCTGGGCGTGACTGGACGTAATCGATCGCGCGAGAAGCATCTTTTGCCCACATCACGACGTGATCGCGCCATGTGCTGCTGGTGTCGGAAACATCCGATTCCATACCGTCGCCCCGTTCAAACGTGCTTTTATAGACAGGGAAGATGACGGCTCGGCCGCTGCGGAGGATGGCGTCGAAGGTTCCGGTCGAGTAGAGATTAAATTTTCTCAGGTTGAGTGCGTTGGAGCCCGGGTAATACAGGACTGTCTGATACGGGGCCTTGCCTTTAGCAGGCAGGAATAGGTAGGCGACGTCGCGCTCATTGCCGTAAGGGGCATCGTAGATGATGCGTTCGATCTTCCAGTCGTCGTCGGGGCTGGTAAGGGGTTCAATTGTGGCGTTCAGCGGCTTGTTATCGTAGGAGTAGAGGCCTCGATAGGCATTGAAGACCGCTTCCGCCACAGGCTTTTCCTTGCTGAGGTCGCGCCGCGGTGATGGCATCGCAGCCATGGCAACTTTCGGGATCGACTCGGATGCAATGTACCTTACGCAACGGAAGCCAACATTTGCACTACGTAGGAACGGCGACTGCGCGTCGGGATCGATGAACATATAGTTTGGTTCGTCCCATGCCCCACCCAGAACGTAACGTTTGCTGGACTCGGCTTCTGTCCAGATCCACTCCTTCACGTTTCCAGCCATGTCGTAGGTGCCCCACGGGCCGACACCTTGCTTGCTGCCGACAGGCAGAACACTTCCGCCGCTACTGAAGTTGCTCGCTGGCACAATGAACGCAGCGGCATTCGGGCCAGCCGCCCGGTTCCAGTGATAGATGGTCGGCAAGCTCTTGCCGGCAAACTCCGCGTAGGCCGCCGCTTCGTACCAACTGATACCGGTCACGGGATAGTCATCTTGTCCCTTAGGATAGTGGCCTCCGATCCAGTCCTTCGGGCCGGGACGTCCGGCTACATCTTTGAATTGCGCCATCGCCTCTTGCCATGAGAGACGCTTGCCGTCACGAACGAATTCGTTCTTCCAGTATTCCTGCTTCTGGTAGGCGCCTGCGTCGACGAAGGCTTTGAACTGGCGATTCGTGACCTCATACTGATCGATCCAATAATCCGGCAAGTCCAGCTCAGGCATGCCTTCGTAGCCGGGGATGAAAAGACTTTTGATATAGCCCTGAGGGGAAACCAAGACCATACCTGTTGGGATCTGGCTAGCCTCGTGCAGAACAACCCTGGCGTGGACGGATTCGCCCGGGGGCACGGCGTAGCGTCGAATGACTGAATTCGTCGTCCGCAACGCGGTCCCGTAACCCGGCTTTTCAAATTTCCAGACGAACATCCCGCGCGGCTGGCGGAGACCGTTCAGCGGCGATTTTCCGACGAACTCCCAAGGCGCGGCTGCGTCCGCAAACTCGTGGCGGTAGACGTCAACGCCAGGCGGGTTGGTATCCAGATAAATGTGGTAAGAAATTACGGGCCAAAGCTTGGCCAGTGCCGTGTCGCCGGGAATTGCTTTCTCCGCCTTAGTTGCGAGCGCGAAAGCCTGACCGAACTTGCCTTGATCGTAGAGTTGCGAAATCTCGGGCAGAGCGATCGTGTGCGCCCAACCTGCGTCGCGCGAGCGCTTGATCAAGAAGCCAGCGCCGGCGATAACTAGAATCGCCAACACGAGGACGGGAACCAGGAATCGGGGACGCCTCACTTCAACCGCGATGCGCGCCGCGTTGAGTCCGGTACCAGAGTCAGGAAATAGCCTTTCGCGGCAGGTTTTCAGATCGCGCGCGAGTTCCGCGCCGCTGGCATAGCGCGCGGCGGGATCCTTTTTCAGGCAGCGCGTGACGATGCGCTGCACCTCGGGTGGAATATTGTGCTTCAGTTCGGTGAGCGACTTTGGCTCATCGCGCATAACAGAAGCGAGCAACGCGGCGCTGGACTCTCTCTCGAACGCACGATGCCCACTTAACATTTCGTAGAACACTGCGCCAAACGAAAAAAGATCGCTACGTGCATCGACCGCCATTCCCTCGGTCTGCTCGGGCGACATGTACGCGACCGTGCCGACGATCGTACCTGGCGTGGTGCCAACCGTGATAGTTTCAATGACAGCCGCGGAGACACCTAAGACAGCGGCCTTCGCGAGCCCGAAGTCGAGGACCTTTACCAGTCCGCTCTGGTCAACGATGATGTTCGTCGGCTTCAGGTCGCGGTGAACGATGCCGGCGGCATGCGCGCAGGCAATGGCGTCGGCGATCTGAATGGCATAACGCACGGCGACATCTGCTGGTAAGCCTTCCTTGGGAATTACTTTGTCCATGGTGGGGCCATTGACGTACTCCATCACCATGAACTCGACGCCGTCCTGCGAACCGATGTCGTGGATGACACAGATGTTGGGGTGTTGCAACGCCGAGATGGACTTGGCTTCGTGCTCGAAACGCGCGCGCAGATCCTCGTTGTAGGGGAGATGCGCCTGAACGATCTTGATCGCGACCCTGCGTTGCAGGCGCGCGTCTTGGGCCGCGTATACCTCGCCCATCCCACCCTTGCCGATGAGCGATTCAACCACGTACGGCCCAATCTTCGTTCCCGGTGCCAGCGCCATAGGTTATACAGATTATAGCTGCGCTTCCAGAAGTGTCATTGCAAAAGAAGCGGCGGGATCAAATGGGGAAGCTGCCAGATGTATCGCCATTATGGTCGGCAACTCGGAAATGATCTCAGATCGTGATCCTCGGGTTGGTACCGATAAGTCTTAGTGCAAGTCGGCTTCTCGACCCTAACTTCCGGTTTGCCCGTGACCCGGGAGCAATAGCGATTACTACCAGAAACTGACTTCTGACCCGGAACAAATCCAGTTAGCCCGTCATCCGTCGAGCAAGGAGTCCGAGGTGTGACTTGTGAGCGGTCAGTGCGGCAATCGATTCTGGGACGCGGCGTACGTGTCCACGCAGGAGCCGAGGTCGAAGGATGTGTGATTATGGACCACTGCGACATCGGGCGCCGTGCCAAGCTGCGCCGCGCTATCCTCGACAAGAATGTCCGCATCCCGGAGGACGCCACCGTCGGCTACGACCTCGACGCGGACCGCGCCCGCGGATGGCATGTCACCGAGACCGGGATTGTGGTGATCGGGCGCGAGTATAGCAGCGTACCGATGGCAGCGATGATCGCGTGAGTGCGGAACCGGGTTATCGCCAATAAGCAAAGGGGCATAGGCGAACACGATGGTCGGAGCGTGTGCATGGCAAGACGGAATCCGGAATGAGTCCGATTTTCTGGAAGTGAAGATTAACCAAGTAGCGGCGCGCCCCCTCGCAGTGTTGTCCACGACAAGGATCAACTGATGATCGTGATCGCTGTAGAGTACCTTAATGTTGACCCCCGCATTGGCCATCCGTCGTGAGATCTTGCCAAGCTGACCCGGTTCAGCTTGGTTCAGCCTTTGGACTAGTACGTCCCGCTCCTCCAGGACCCTAATGCCTGCCGCCTCCAGCGCGTTGCGACCTGCCGCCCCAAGCTGGGTATTTTTTCTCGATCCATCGCTGTGAATCTATGGGATACTGTGTCCCAATATGGTGTCAGCGGGACTCCAGAGCGAAAGACATTTTCGTACAATAAACGTACAATCGATCGGGCAATGGGGCCTTTTTCGCCCTTGTGGCACTTCCTAGAATCAATAACTTACGTGCTGTCAACACACTGAATAGTTCGACTCCCGCCGCCTCCACCAAAAATCACTGTGGAGATAGAGTCACTGTCTCACCATGTTCGACCGAACCACTGCGGCAGCTGCCCATCGGAAGTGTGCCCAGCCAGAGTATAGTCAGCTCGGCAGGGTCTTTAATGAAACAAAGCGCGTAGTCTCCTGGTTCAATTGCCCACAACACCATCCGGCCATCACTGCTGGCATAGGCTTGATCGCTTCCCCAATTAGCAAGCGTGCCCAGTGCTTCGATGGCACCGTTGTGCACGAGGTAAGGGGTAGAGCTGCTGTCCGGAGGATGGCCGTGCGGCTGAAGGTCAAATATCAGCGTCCCGCCGGATTCATCGAGGGCAATGGTATTTGCGTCGGAGGATTTATCGCTGGAGACCGGGACGCGCATCAGTTTGATGGCATACCCCGGAGCACCAACCGTTAGGCCGAGTTCGGTGTTTCCGGGGGGCAGTTTCACCTCGAAGCGCCCCTCGGGATCGGTGTGCGTGAAGAACCGCGGCACGCCGGGCGGAATCCAGACTTGCACTGAAGCACCAGCGACCGGACCCTGGCTGGAGACGACGTGGAACGAGACGCTCTCCGATGATTTGAGAACTAACTTGAGGTCGCTCTCCAGGCCTTTTACCACCTGGAGCGGCGTAGGCTCAGAAATGCCGTCGAGCGATTCGGCCTGTACGCTGTACTTCCCGGGTGGCAGTTCCTGTAGTTCGAAGCCACCAGAGTCGTCGGTAGCGGTAGACGTGCGGGCTCCGTTGCTGACGTCTTCGAAAGTCACTGGGACGCCCGTCTGGAGTTGCCCTTTATCGGTGACCACGGTGCCGTGCACGGCGAAGACTGGAAGATCCAGATCAATCCATGCGGTTTCCCCACCAGCCGAGTGGACTTTTATCCCTGATAGGCGACGGCTAATGGGTAGTCGCGTGCCGTGCGCCTCGACAGTCCATTTGGTGTCCTGAACACCGGGAGTGACAGGCAGCCATCCCTCGAAAAAACCTCCATTGTCGCTCGTTAGTTTCATCGGTTCCCCGCCGGCATCGTTGTGAAACCTCAGACGGGCCGGCACTGGTTGCGAACTCAAGCGCACCTCACCTTGTACCCGAATAAAAGGCAGGCGCAGCGATAGCAAGCCATTCTCACGCCTCAGATTAAAAAACTGTTGCAGCCAAGCCTTTCCATCGGAACTGCTGATGCTCACGCGATAGTTGCCCGCGACCAGGCCCCGCCGTATCCAGCGGCCCTCGGCAGAGGTCGCTGCCTTGTCTGCAATCCGCCGCAGTCGTGGCGTGGTCGCGTCCACCGTCAGGAGCCACGGTTGACCCTCGGGATCAAGTTTTGGCGTAAGCGTGACCTCGAACGCAAAATCCTCGAGCAGCAATGGAGCAATCCGAATTTCTTGGTTCGCTTGTACCTGCAACTCGCGAACAGCGCTTGTAGTTGGGCACTCGACAACCAACATATACTTGCCGGGCGGTACTCCGACAGTCTGAAAATATCCGTTCTGATTGAGAGGTACCGAGAAACTTGTCTTGCCGTCGGGCACAGTCGCCACGTCGGGTTCTGGTGCTCCACGTCTGTCCAACTGCGCCCGCAAAGCTGCGTGACAGGGACCTGAAGGGCTAGAGCCGTTCCTTAGAACCGCGCGTCCTGAGACCGAAGCGGCGCTAGCCTGCAAGCCGCAGACGGCGAGGCTGGTAAACAAAAGCACTCGCGGCAGCAAAATCCTCTCCATGTTGTTCAGAGTAGATGATCTGGTCAGTTTTAGGTTTGCGCCAAGGTGATCCACATTAGGGCCCGGGACGGAAGCTTCTGCATTGAACCGGGGGCCGGGATTTTGGTCCCAGCCCCTACTAAGCACTACTTTACTGCTGCCACGTCGTTACGTTGGAGCTCCCGCTGCTTCCGAACCCCTCGGTGGCCATGATCTGGTAGTTCATAGTTCCAAGATTCATGCCATGGCTCCTCCATGCATTGACATGGTTGGCGAAGGTTATGGTGTTATTGCTACCCTGGGGCCGGTTCGACGTACGGACACTCCAGAACTGCGTGAAAGGTCCGTTGCCGAGAATGTTGGGCCCGTTGCGGCTGACTCTGTAAATGTTGTAAGTGCCACCATCGCTGTTCACCGTGCCTAACGATTGTGCGCCGTTTCCTGGTGGCGTAAAGGGGCCATGGCTATCCACCACGTAGTACTCGATTAGTGGGTTGGTGGACCAACCATACAGGGCTAAGTATCCGTTGGACCCTGGGGAAAAGTTGCCGGCGTTATAGCCAACACTCCGGCTTGTGGACCCTGGGTTCCAGCCCTTGCCGGCAACCATGTTTCCGTTAGACCCGAGATTCCATGTGGTGCTGTAATTCCCGCCGCCAAAGTTGCCGGTCATGGTCATGCAGGCCGACCCGGAACTCAAGAAAAACGAATAGAAAAATCCGTTGTTGGTTCCGGTTTGGTTGCTGCAAACGGTTTGCGCGTTTGACTGCTGGGTCATACTAAACAACAACGCAGTTGCAAGTACTCCCGACAGTCCTATCGTCTTGGATAGTCTTTTCAATCTCGCCTCCTTTTTGTCTTGAGGAACCTGGGCCCAGCGGTAGTTAGTACGTCATCTCAGATCAACACACTATGCCGTCGGTTGGCGTGCACACCTATGTAAGTGCGCACGATCATTGGAGCGATTGCATGCTTTCTGGTTGAACGCCGATTCCGTGCTTACGAGCCGCTTTGCTTCTCGGCTCCGCGAACGGACAATTCAGATGCAGATACCTCAGATAACGTTTACCGCCAAGTAATAGGACGGTTTGATGAGGGCTGGGCCCGTCTGGCCAAAGTGACGTTGGGTATCCTACCGTGGCGCGCACACATCTTCCCCTTTCATCGGGTAGAATTCCCCTTTAACTTTCGCCCCAGCGGAGTCTTAATACGTGGATACTTTGTCGCAATTCAAGCAGAAGCAGAAAGAGGCCTGGGCTAACTTCGGGCCGTTCGAAGCCTTAACCATTATTCCCGCCGGCCGTCTGGTGCGGTTGGCTGGCGTCGTTCGCGGCATGCGCGTTCTCGATGTGGGCTGCGGTACTGGGGTGGTGGCTATTACCGCTGCGCGTACCGGCGCTACGGTGTCTGCCATCGATCCGACGCCGCCCCTCCTGGAACGTGCGCGAGAGAATGCTCGCATCGCTGACGTTTCCATTGATTTTCGCGAGGCCGATGCGGAGGAACTTCCCTTTGCGAATGCCGAATTCGATGCCGTGCTCAGCCAGTTCGCTCACATGTTTGCCCCTCGTCCGGAAGTCGCAGTGCGGGAAATGCTCCGAGTCCTTAAGCCCGGCGGCACTCTTGCGTTCTCAACCTGGCCTCCGGAACTTCTCGTGGGGCGCACCGTTGGTGTAACCACTCGCTACATGCCGCCCCCACCGCCTGGCGTAATGCCACCCATACTTTGGGGAGATCCAAATATAATCCGCGAACGACTGGGAAGCGCGGTGCGCGACATTATCTTCGAGCGAGATTGCATGCTTGTTCCCGCGCTCAGTCCGCAGCATTTTCGAGGGAACGCAGAGCGTGCCGCTGGCCCATTGGTTAAGCTAGTGGAATCGTTGTCGGCCACCGACCCGGCTAAGCTCGCCGAGTTGCGGAAGGAATTCGACGCCGCCGTCGTTCCTTACCAGCGTGACAACGTTGTCCGGCAGGATTACCTCATGACCCGTGCCACGAAGGTGTGACGGGGCGCATAACACACCGGAATAAAGTATGAACCCAGTAACATTTTCGGACGCGGCAGGTCCTACGGGGGCTCAGGATTTCGGCGCGCGGCTCAGACGCCCCGCAAACGCCTCAAGTTCGACTCCCCCGCCTCCACCCAAGATTCAGCCGCTAGCGTCCAAGCTGGAAACGCTAACGACTCTTCTTCACTCCAATCGCAGGGTCTGGGCTGGGTCTATCGATGCTGCGCGCATGGCGGGGATGATCCCCGCGACGCAGGACGCAGCCGCCACCACCGCAGTCGCGCCTAGAACAATACTCGGATCAAGGCTGGTGATTTCGTAGAGCTGCGCTTTCACAAAGCGTACACACGTAATCGCAATGGGGACTCCAAGAATCAATCCAAACACGAGCTGAATAATCGCCGTACGCATCACCATTGCGACCACACGGCTGCGTTCAGCTCCCACCGCCATGCGAATCCCGATTTCCGGGGTTCTGCGCGCCACGGTATAGGCGGTGACGCCATAGAGTCCAATCGTCGCCAGTAATAGGGCCAATCCACCAAACAACATGGTCAACCGGGCAATTAGTCGCTCATCGTTGAAGCGGTCCGCAATCTGTTGCTCGAAGGTCTGGAACTTCACAACCGTAAGATTGGAATTAATGCTGGACAGAGTTTCACGAGTCAAAGTTTCGATATTGTTCATCGGCCGGTCGGTCTGCAGGACAATGGCACCGGCGTACAGCGATTGATCGTTATCGATAGCATCTTTGTTACTCGCCGGGCGCTGCATCATCGGCACAAAATACATGCGGTGTTCTTTCCAGCGTACGGAGTTATACGCAGTGTCCTCTACCACACCCACAATTTCATAGTCACCTGCCGAGGTTGGGCCACTTGCTCCAAAGCGGTGTCCGATCGGGTTTTGACCGTGGAAGAACTTTTTAACAAATTCCTGATTGACCACTGCCACCTTCGGAGCGGTTGAAACATCTGTCTGAGTGATACCGCGCCCCATCACGACCCGTGTTCCAATCGAGTCAAAGTATTCTGCACTTGCCCTGATCCAGGATGCGTCAGCCGTCAGATTTGGCTGTCCTTGTACGTGAACTTCCTCACTCCAGTTGTTGTCTTCCATGGGGGTGTATAAGCAAAGGCCTGTCTTAGAGATACCGGGGAGCGCATGAAATCGAGCTTCCATAGTGCGGTAGAGCGATTCAAGCTGGGTTTGTGAATATCCTGCGGCCTGCGGATTGATGTGCACGATATATCGATTTCTGGCATCCAGCTTCAAGTCAGTGCTTTGCAGCTTGTTCAGACTCTGGGAAAACAGTCCCGCGCCGACCAGCAGCACAAGAGATAGCGCTGCCTGTAATACGACCAGGGAGCGCTGCAACCCCGAAGCTCCAGAAGCGGTTGTGCGCGTTCCGCTCCGCAGGGCCTCCACTGGCTGGGTTTGCGCCGCGATCCACGCGGGCGCCACGCCGAATAAGATCCCGGTAAGCAGTGACAACGCAAAAGCAAATCCAATTACGATCAGCGATGGGCTGGCATGGATGGGGACACTCTGTGCATCCGAAAACGCGAGCTTCAGCAGCATCATCGTCCCGGCATAGGCGACAATCAATCCGGCAAGGCCACCCAGTAGTGCCAGCAACACACTCTCAGTCAGTAACTGCCTGATAATTCTTGTACGCATGGCACCCAGCGCCGTGCGCAGGCACATTTCGCTACGCCTTGCCATTCCTCGCACCAGCAATAGATTGGCAATATTCGCGCAAGCAATCAGCAGAACAAGCCCGGAAACCCACATCAATAAACGCAGCTGGGAGGAATACTGCTCCTGCATGGCTTGAATACCGGCGCCCCCAGGCGTCAGGACGAGGTGGACTTTCGGGAGAAGCGTCTTGCCTTGCTCCGTCGAATAGCCTTTCTTAGAGGCGAATGATTGACGTAGCAGCGCATTCACCTTCTCTTGCAGCGGGCCCACGGCTGTCCGGGGTTGCACGCGTCCAACGATGTAAAGCCATTGCGCTTCGGGATCGTGCACGTATGGGGCATTCGCCAGGACTGGCATGGTTTCTATCGGGAGATAGAAGTCGGGAGGCGTAGTGGACATCCGGTCCCCGTAAAATCCTTCCGGCGCGATTCCCACCACTGTTACCGGTTTCGTGTTCACCCAAAAAGTGCTGCCGATCGCTGAAGAATCGCTGTTATAGTCGCGCTTCCACGCCTGGTAGCTCATCACCACCGTCATGGGTGCGCCTCTGACATCGTCGGAATCTGTCAGCAAGCGTCCAGCGCGGGGTTGCAATCCGAATGTACGAAAATAGTTGCCGGAGACAAATTCGCCCATCATCGAGCGGGCACTGGTTTGCGGACCATCACGCCGCACCGTAACCGGGCGGTAGCCAAAGCCGGCCTGCATCGCTGCCAGCTCTTCAAACTCGGGGGCATTCTTTTTGAAGTATTCATAGGTATCGGTAGGAAAAAGCGAATACTTGCCATTGTCCTTGGTTCCCGCGCTAACGCAGCAATCATTGGCGTCGCCAAGACGGATCAATGTCTTGGGGTCAGCTACCGGGAGGCTCTGCAATAACACGGAGTTCACAAGGGTGAAGATGGCCGCGTTCGCTCCCAGTCCCAGAGCGAGCGTGAGCAGTACCGTCAGCGTAAAGCCAGGGGCCTTGCGCAACTGCCGAAATGCATAGCGGACGTCTTGTGTCAGCGTCATCAGAGCCGGTCCTCCCCAATTGGACTCGTACAGCCCAGGCAAGTGAGCATTGGAAAGAAACATGCAAACTGATGTCCAAACCTCACAATAGCCATTTGGGCTGCATAAGCTATCTATGAAGATCCCGATTGTTCAAAGTTGTCCAATAATGATTTGTACTGTTCAAAAGCGGACATCATGGCGGGTGCCTACACCTTTTCGCCCCCAATGATTCATTTATAACTCTATAAAATATTGGTGAACTCCTGTGCAAACGGGGTTATCCTAAATGAGCGCCGCGTCGCTGAGATTTCGTTGCAGCGGAGAAGTCATGGACAGGACTGCGGATTTGCGCATCCTGCAGGAATACACCGCAGAAGGCACGCGTCGCATCCTGCAGCTAACTCACCTGAGAAATCAAGATAAGCCCCTCACAATATTTTTTGAGATGGTGGGAGATCACCAAGCGCCCATACCCAGGGTGCTGGATGGATTTGTCTTCGCCATTATCTTTTACGCCATGCAGCTCGGCCAGGACATCCGGGTACACGGAACCATGACCGGTGACGCGTTGCGAAACCTGAATGAGTTTCAGGAAGCCTGGGTCTTGTGGAGGCCTCAACGCTACCGGAAGATTCAGATTATTCCCGATGAAATTACCGAGCGCCTCAATCCCCAGCCACGATGAGGCGATTGCGGCGTTTTCCGGCGGAGTCGATTCCATATTCACCTTGCTCCGGCATGGTACGAAGCAGTTTGGCGCTGCCTCTTATCCATTGAAGAAAACAGTGCTCATGGTCCACGGCTTCGACGTTCCTTTGGAGAAACCCGAACAATTAGAGACCCTCCAGCGGCGCACTGCGCCATTGTTGATGGAGTTAGGGTTCGAGCTTAAAACGATGCGGACCAATCTGAAGGAATTGCAACTGCAGGATTGGGAAGACAGTTCCATGTCTCAGCTCGCCGGCTGTTTGCATAATTACTCCCACCAATTCAGCTACGGTCTGGTAGGAAGCACAGAATCCTACGACGCACTGGTTCTGCCATGGGGATCCAACCCGGCTACGGACCACCTTTTATCGGGTGCGCACATGCGCATTGTCCACGATGGCGCGGGATATTCCCGCACTGCAAAAGTCGAGCAAATCGCTAGGCATGCGACGGCTGCCAGTGTCGTAAAAGTTTGTTGGGAAGGGGAGGAGACTTCCAGGAACTGCGGTGAATGTGAAAAGTGCGTCAGGACCTTGTTGAATTTTCTGGCGGTCGGGGTTTCAAATCCGGCTTGTTTCAGCAAACCGTTGGACAAACGTCAGATCCGGGCCCTCATTTTGCGACATGATACAGCTCACGGTGAACTCAAATCCATCGTGAACTATGCCAAGGCAAAAGGAATCACCGAAGACTGGCTGCTTGAACTCGATAAGCGGGTGAGGCGGTATAAGGGGCCCACCTTCCTACAAAAACACGCACCCCGCTTGCAAAGGGCCTGGGCCCTGGCGCAACGGGGAGAGTGGCGGCAACTCGCGGGCAAGGTGAGAACGAAAGCGTGGGGTAGTGTCTTTGGAGTTAGTCTGAGGGGAGTCAAGGATGGTAGGCCGGCCACCGCGAAAGTGCTTGGGGAAACGCCAGCAATTGCGGCAAACGCCCGGGGCCGGAACGTGAACCGGCATATAGTCTCTTGACCATTTTGGGGCGCGATCCCATCGTCTGGGTTCAGGATTTCGATGCGCGGCGCGTTTTTAGCCTGCCCTGAGCAAACAAGCAGCGTGCCGTTGTTGAAGGGCGGCGCAAACGTCTCAAATTCACCGCGCGCCGTCTCCGCCAAAACCCACTCTTTAGTCTAGCCCCCGGGCGGATTCCCTATTCTTGTACCCATTTTGGGCACATGCTACCATAGCTTGTAGTGCGTGATCCCGGCTTGTGCGGATTATTGCTCGAAAGACGCTGAGGCAGTTCGGGGAGTCGCTCCAAGGCGGCAAGGACCACAAAGCCGTCAAGTCGGCCTTGGATGCGTGGTTTCACGAAGTCCAAGCCGCAGATTGGAAGGCACCGACAGATGTCACCCGAAGCTACGCCAATGCCAGCATTGGCGGAGACCGCGTTGTATTCAACATCAAGGGGAATTCGTATCGGATGGTAGTTGCGGTGGATTACCGGCGGCAAATGGTGTTTATCAAGTGGCTGGGCACGCACGCGGCATACGACAAGATTGATGTGAAGACGGTGAAGTATGGAGATTAAACCAGTTCGCAACGAAGCCGACTATGAATGGACGCTGCGCCGGATAGAAACCCTCTGGGGCGCTCCGGCTGGAACTGCGGAGGGGGACGAACTCGACGTATTGGCGACACTTGCCGAAGCTTATGAGCGTGAGCATTATCCGATTGAACGGCCCGATCCCATTGAAGCCATCAAATTTCGCCTCGAACAGAGGGGCGAGGACTTCCGTGCTTTGATTGGTGTCATCGGGCAGCGGACACGAGTTTATGAGGTAATGCGCGGGGCGCGCCCGCTGTCTCTTAACATGATTCGCAATCTGCATCGTAAACTGGAAATTCCCGCAGAAGTGCTGATCCAATCCAGGCCTAAGCAGGCGCGAAGCCCGTCGCGCAAGTCTGTGACGGGAGCGATCCGGGTTCGGAGACAGCGAGGACGGTCGGCATGAATCCACCAAAACCCACGATCCCGCGCAAGTGATAGCCTGACTTCGTGGCTAAGGAACCTGCCAGCAAGCTACTTCTGCTTGACGGGCGTGAAGTTCAGATCACGAATCCCGACAAGCTCTATTTCTCGCAGGCGCGAGTCACCAAACTCGATCTGGTGAATTACTATCTTTCGGTTGCGCCGGGAGCGCTTAACGGAATTCAAGATCGCCCGATTGTTCTGAAGCGCTTCGTCAATGGGGCGGAGGCCGAGGCGTTTTATCAGAAGCGCGCGCCGGAGAAGCGGCCGGACTGGCTGCGCACAGTTACCCTCTCCTTCCCTTCCGGCCGCACGGCGGAAGAAATTGTGGTCGATGATCCCGCCGGGCTCGCTTGGATTGTCAACCTTGGCTGTATCGAACTGCATCCCCATCCGGTGCGATCCGCCGATCTGGATCATCCGGACGAGTTGAGGATTGATCTCGATCCCATTCCAGGGGTGGGCTGGGACGATGTTCGCCGCGTCGCTCTCGAGGTCCAAGCTTTGCTGAATGAGCTAGGGCTGCGCGGCTGGCCGAAGACCAGTGGCTCGCCCGGCATGCATGTGAATGTACGGATCGAGCCACGTTGGACTTTTACCGAAGTGCGGCGAGCTGCGGTCGCTTTGTCGCGTGCGGTGGAACGTCGCGCGCCGTCCCTGGCCAGTTCGAAATGGTGGAAGGAAGAGCGGCACGGCGTTTTCCTCGACTACAACCAGAATGCCAAGGACCGCACGACGTGTTCCGCTTATTCTGTGCGTCCCCTTCCCGATGCCCGGGTCTCGACGCCGCTTCATTGGAGCGAAGTGATGGAGTGTGACGCGGCGGACTTTACCATCTTGACCGTTCCCGGCCTCTTTGCCAGGATGGGCAATCCGCATGCCGGCATGGACACTTTTGCCGGATCGCTCGAAAAATTGTTGGAGCTCGCGGACAAAGACGAGGCCGCCGGCCTCGGAGATGCACCCTGGCCTCCGCACTTTCGCAAGATGAAAGGAGAAGCGCCCCGGGTGATGCCTTCTCGCGCGAAGTCAGCGGCAAAGAAGCCGCGGCTCAAGATGCCTCTCATCGTGGTTGCCAACTCCCCTGACAAAGCGGCGGCCCTGGCCGGTCTCGAAAGATGGAAAAAGAAGCACGCCGAGGCTGCCGGCCTGCTCACTATCGACGACGTTTTAATTGACTCCATGCGTGGCCGGTCCTCTACGTGGACGCGCATCCGCATCAACCTGCGTCATGTGCCGGAAGAGCAGAGGCCGACTCAGGAAACGCCAGACCCGGACGACGATCCGACACGCGAATGGCGGGAAAGCCAGAAAAGAAGATCAGAGAAGTAACTCAGCGGCCCTGCGGGAAAATTGCGGCTAGCTCTTGCGGCGGAACTACTTCCAGCTGCGCGTAGGTGCAGTCACTCGGCTTTTTGTCTTTCCGCCACCTGCGAAAATGAGCCATGTGACGGAAACGGTCGCCTTGCATGTGCTCATACGCGACTTCCACAACTAATTCTGGACGAACCGGCTCCCACGACAAGTCTTTGCCCTGGCTCCAGCGGCTTTGGCCGCCGGGCATGCGCTTCACCCCATCTTTAGAAACACCTTCGGCCTCCGCCCAGGATCTCCAGGGATGATGCTCCAGCGCATCTTTCCGATAGGGTTCAAGAAATTCTGCCAGCTCTTTGCGCTTTGCCGCCGTGAAGCTCGCGCAGACTCCAACATGCTGCAAGGCGCCCGCATCGTCGAAGAGGCCGAGCAAGAGCGAGCCAATCAGGCTACGGTCGCCTTTCTTATACCAGCGGAATCCCGCCACCACGCAGTCGCAGTCACGCTCATGTTTGACCTTGAGCATCACTCGCTTATTCGGCTCGTAGATCCCGGAAGCATCCTTGGCAATCACTCCATCGAGACCGGCGCCCTCAAAGCGGCGAAACCAATCACCGGCGGTAGCCCGGTCGGAAGTTGCAGGAGTCAGATGGACGGGGGGTGGCGCGGAGGCGAGCAGCGTTTCCAGTTCGCCGCGCCGGGTTTTAAATGGCTCGGCCCGGAGATCACGATCACCCAGGCAAAGCAGGTCGAAAAAGACGAACGACGCCGGGATTTGCCCCGAAAGCAGCTTGACACGCGAAGCGGCCGGATGCAGGCGCAATTGGAGTGAGTCAAAATCGAGTCCGTTGTTCTTGACTATGACCATCTCGCCATCGAGTACGCAGCGCGCCGGAAGGGCCTTATGCAACGACTCCAGCAGTTCGGGAAAATAACGGTTGAGTGGTTTTTCGTCGCGACTCTGGATCAGGATTTCATCACCATCGCGGAATACCAGCGCGCGAAATCCATCCCACTTCGGCTCGAAGATCCAATGGTCGCCCTCCGGCAATTCATCAATCCGCCGGGCCAGCATGGGCAAGATGGTGGGGTTGACCGCAAGATTCATAGCTCATGTTATAGCGCAATCTGGGGCTGTCCTACAGCGAAGCCAGCATAAACGCGCTTGGCCGAAATGCCTGCGCAAATTGGCTCAAAAGGCCTTTCTACTCCACGCGGCAAACCCCTTATAATTTTTGGCATGACAAACGAAGTAGAGATCATCATCGCGGGGTTGGAACGTGCTCCTGGACTCATTGTTCCTTTGGTGCGCGAAGTCCTGCCAGCGATTCTTAAACGCCGCCCCAAGCCGGGTAAGTGGTCGGCCCATGAACATGCTTGCCATCTGGCAGGCGTACATCCGCGCACGAACGCGCGTCTCGATTTGATGTTGACGCAGGACACGCCACGCATCAAGCCATACCTTCCCCATCTCGACGACGCGGACGACGCGCTACTGAAAGAAGATTTGTCCGAGGCGATGGAGCGTCTCGTGCGCGACCGCGAGATTCTGGTCAGCCGGCTAAGAACATTGTCCGCTGCCGATTGGGAGCGCAGGGCGGAGCACGGTGAATATACGCACTACTCCGTGTTCATCATGTTCCGGCATCTCATGATGCATGACATGCTGCACGCCTACCGGATTGAGGAACTGTTGCTGAAGAATGATTGGGAGTAGTTGTTAAATAGCCGATGGTCTCGGCTTGAACCAAATCGCGAAGTGTCACTTTTTTGCTTTTGGGTGGCGCACAATATTATCCAAGACTGCTTGCCTCATTCTCTCTCTTGCGTTTCTTGGGATGAAGGAGAATGTCCCCGGAATTCAGGAAGAAAAGCCACCCGAAACTCGGTCCCCGCATCGAAGCTGAAACCCTAAAACAGTTAGGAGTAGTGACATGCTAAATCCGAGTAAGGCATTCAGCAGTTTTTCAGTGAACGATATTCAGAAGGCCAAAGAGTTTTATGGAAAGAAATTAGGGATCGAGGTTTCCGGCGGACCCGAGGGCACCCTGATGCTAAACCTGGCAACCGGGAGCAAGGCCCTCATGTACCCTAAGCCCAATCACGAGCCTGCCACTTTCACGGTTCTGAATTTCCCCGTGGACAACGTAGAAAAAACTGTGGAAGAACTCAACCAACGTGGCGTGCAATTTGAAATTTACAATGAGCCAGATTTGAAGACCGACGCTCGCGGAATTTCCCGTGGGAATGGGCCAACCATCGCGTGGTTCAAGGATCCGGCCGGAAACATCTTGTCGGTCCTTGAGGCGGCGTGAGCCTTTTCCACGCTTCAAGCCAAGACCCCGCCCTGCCGCAAAGGACGCGACACGGCCGGCCAGCTTTGCGGCAAGAATTTGATGGAAAGTGATCGACTGTCCCACCCTTGTCCCTGCGCGGTTTGCAGGGACAGGGTGGTGATTTTGAATGTTGAGGAGGAGGTTTTCGCCTTACTGTCTACCAACCTCTCGTCTGCAACATGCTGGCTTCATCCAGCGCGGCCACGGCCAAGCCTTTCATCGCTCCCGTCAAATCCTCGCTTACCTCAAGTAACACTTTAGGATCGTTATAGTGCGTGGCGGCCTTCACGATGGCCCGGGCACGTTTCTCGGCTTCGGCGGGAGGGGCAAAAGCGCAGGTTTCGTCGAAGGGGTGGTTCTCGACTGAATGCGTGCACGAGGTACGCTTCCCCATAAAGATGCCCGAGCCAACGAACACAGCCTCGGCCCCTAACTGCATGACTAACGCCGCGTCCCCGGGGGTAGCAATCCCTCCCGCGGAGAAGTTGGGTACGGGCAGCTTCCCGGCTTTGGCGACCATCTTCACCAACTCATAGGGCGCCTGGTGCTCTTTGGCTTTGGCGTAGAGTTCCTGCTCGCTGAGCACGGTGAGGATCTTCATCTCCTGCACGATCTGGCGGATGTGCCTGACAGCGTGGACCACGTCTCCAGTGCCGGCTTCGCCCTTGGTGCGGATCATGGCCGCGCCTTCGGCGATGCGGCGCAGTGCTTCTCCCAGGTTTCGAGCGCCGCAGACAAATGGGACATTGAAGGCGTGCTTATCCACGTGATGGGCCTCGTCGGCCGGGGTCAGGACTTCGGATTCGTCAATGTAGTCAACGCCCAACTCCTGGAGGATTTGCGCCTCCGTGAAGTGGCCGATGCGGCATTTTGCCATCACCGGAATAGACACCGCCGCCATGATCTCGCGAATCTTCTTTGGCGAAGCCATACGAGCCACGCCGCCTTCAGCGCGGATCTGCGCCGGCACGCGCTCCAGGGCCATCACGGAGACGGCTCCGGCCCTTTCGGCGATTTCGGCCTGCTTGGCGTCGGTGACATCCATAATGACGCCACCTTTCAGCATCTCGGCCAGGCCGGTTTTCAGGCGAAGGCTGGTGGAGCTACCGTTGTTCTGGGACATGGCAAATACCCTGTGGATACCTTAATCGCAATCGCGAAGGATAGGCGCGCTTAGCGCCACCAACCTTCTATTTTACATCGTGGAGGGAGATATCACCGAACAGCAGACTGCTAGTGCTGTGTGAGAAGGAGCACTGTCACACCCACCGCAATGAACTCCATAGGCTAATGACGATCATACGTTCGACACGCCTGACCTCGGGAGAACGCCTGGGTGCGTTCTTGGCTCCCCTATTAATGCTATAAAACCTGAAACCGACAGCTAATTCTCAGCTTTGGACAAGGGCAAAGTGCCGGCCCACAAAGCTACAGCCGGAACCACCACCCACAACA
>Ga0137366_10000513_pt1 | contig 25731 bp, 25 predicted proteins | sample SagtaG_8_FD_104938 | JGI IMG/M metagenome (GOLD analysis project Ga0137366, IMG submission 104938) | Vadose zone soil microbial communities from Sagehorn Ranch, Mendocino, California, USA - Sage1_L_60_16 metaG | ecosystem: Environmental > Terrestrial > Soil > Vadose zone | place: USA...
AAGGCCGCCCGGCTCGCGGCTCGCGCGCAGGTGCCCGACCCCTTCGCGCGACGCGGTCGTATTGGTCGCGATGACGGCGTCGATGCCGCGGGCGGCGACGCGGTCGGCGATCGCCTCGATCCCGGACTCGTCCAGGTCCGGTGCGACCTTCACCGCCAGAGGAACGCGTCTTCCGTGCTGCTTTGCCAGCCGGTCGCGCTCCGCGGCGAGGGCGGCGAGGAGCGCATCGAGCTCATCGGGGCGCTGCAATGCCCGCAGATCTTTCGTATTGGGCGAGGAGACGTTCGCGGTGACGAAACTCGCAAAGGAATACACCTCGCGCAGACAGGCCAGGTAGTCGTCGGCTGCGCGCTCGTTCGGCGTATCGAAATTTCTTCCGACATTGACCCCGAGAATGCCGCGATAGCGCGAGCGGCGGATGTTTTCCGTCAGGACCTCCACGCCGTCGTTGTTGAACCCGAGGCGGTTGATGAGCGCCTCGGCTTCGGGCAGGCGGAATAGGCGCGGCCTGGGGTTGCCCGGTTGCGGCCGCGGCGTCACGGCACCGACTTCGACGAAGCCGAATCCGAGAGCGGCGAGCCCATCGATGTGTCTTCCGTCCTTGTCCAGCCCCGCTGCAAGCCCCACCGGATTGGGAAAATCCAGCCCCATCACCCGCACCGGCATGCGCGGCGCGGCGCAAGCGGCGAGCGACGCGGCGCCGAGCCGCGCCAGGACATCGAGGCAGCCGAGACTGAGACCGTACGCCGTCTCCGGGTCGAGCGCGAACAGCAGCGGCCGGACGACGCGATAGAGCATGCGCCATTTTACCGCGGCGCGACCGGGCTCCCGGTCTAGGAATGTATCTCTTCGGGCGCGAGCGCTCGCCAGGTGCCGTCGATGAAACCCTCGATCGGACTGAAGTGCGCCTTGTAGGACATCTTGCGGCTGTCCTTGATCCAATAACCGAGATACAGATAGGGCAGGGAGGCGCGGCGACACTGCCCGATCTGCCACAGGATGTTGTAAGTGCCGAAACTCGCGCCGGCGGTATCGGGATCGTAAAAAGTGTAGACCGAGGAAAGCCCGTCGCCCAGCTGGTCGACGATCGACACCATCATGAGCTTGCCTTTGTCGCGGAATTCCACCAGCCGCGTGCTCACCCGGCTCTGCAGCAGGAAATGCGAGTACTGGTCGCGGCTGTCCTGGTCCATGCCGCCGCCGGAGTGCCGGCTCGCCTGATAGCGAAGGTAAAGCGAGTAGTGCTCGACGCGAAAGCGCAGCGCCGTCACCGCGTGCTGCAGCCCCGCGTGCTTTGCCAGGGCCCGCCGCTGGCTGCGCGAGGCGCGAAACTCCGCGACCGGGACGCGCACCGGAACGCAGGCGCGGCAGTGATCGCAATAGGGCCGGTAGGTAAAGATGCCGCTGCGGCGAAAGCCGAGCCGCACCAGGTCCGCGTAGAGCTCGGTGCCGATCAGATGGCTGGGAGTCGCGACCTGCGAGCGCGCCATCCTGCCCGGCAGATAGCTGCAGGGGTAGGGCGCAGTCACGTAGAACTGCAGTACGGCGTGCGGCAGATCGTTCAGCTTCGACATCGCACCTGCGCGACAGATGCGCCGGACCAGCTGCCCGGCGAGTGCGGATAGTGTATCAACTCTTCGAGCAACCTGGAAAACCGGCGCCGGGGAATCTCGCGCGCGCCCAGCGTCTCCAGGTGCCGCGTGCGCATCTGGCAGTCGATGAGCCCGAAGCCCGCCGACTCGAGGTGTGCAACCAGCGCGGCGAGCGCGATCTTCGAGGCATCGCGGGCGCGGGAGAACATCGACTCGCCGAAAAACACCCGGCCGATCGCCACACCGTAGAGACCTCCGCTGAGATCCCCGTCGATCCAAGTTTCGACCGAATGCGCGTATCCGAGCCGGTGCAGGCCCCGGTAGGCCTCGCTCATCGCGCCGCTGATCCAGGTGCCGGGCTCGCCCTTGCGGGGCGCGGCGCAGCCGGCCACGACTTCGTCGAAGGCGGAATCGAAGCGCGCTTCATACGAACGATTGCGCAGGGTTTTCTCGAGTGAGCGCGAAATCCTGAGCTCCGCGGGAAACAGGATCATGCGCGGGTCCGGGCTCCACCACAGGATCGGATCGCCTTCGGAAAACCAGGGAAAGATGCCGTGGCGATAGGCTTCGAGCAGGCGCTCGCAGGACAGGTCGCCGCCTGCCGCGAGCAACCCGTTCGGATCCCTGAGCGCAGACTGGATCGGCGGGAAGGGCGCGTCGCGCTCCAGCCAGGGAATCATCCCGCTTTCAGCACTTCACCTGCTGCCTGCAGTACTGCGCCAGCTCGCTCACGACGCAGCGGCTCTCGACCACCGTACGGGCATGCCCAGCGTGATCCAGGGCGAGGCGGAATTCGTACTTGCTGAAGAACTCGTTGAACAGCTCTCCACCCAGGGTCCCTACGGCGTACAGGCCGTCGTTTTCCCGGTCGTGCTCGAGAAGGATCGCGGCGAGGGGCTGCGGTGCGGGGCCGGCGACGACCTTCGCGCCTTCGGCGGGATCGTACTGGCTGTGCTCCGAGCAGCAGTGGATGACATGCGCGAACCTGCTCCCGGCCGATTTCTCGCCGCGGTAGCTGATGAAGCTGATCTCGCGGGTGGGGTAGGTGAGCCGATGCGCGCAGATCGCCGAATAGGCGACGATGCTGTGGTCCGCGCCCACGCCGCCCGGCCACTCATAGGTTTGCTCGTCCGCGGTCTTCAGCCGCGCGAAAGGCTTGGTCGGCCTGCCCAGGTTCAGCAGAAAGCAGGGTGTCGCGGCAAACGGGTAGTGAAAGATGAAATTGCGGTCTGCGGGCAGCGCGCGCGCCCTGAGAGGCCGGTCCGCCGGGTCGACGAGCCGGGCGCGGGCGTAGAAGCGCGGACTCGCGTCGGCGGGCGCCGCCGGCAGCGAAGCGGTGAGCGCCGAAGCGGCGCAGGCGAGCATGAAACTGCGTCTTTGCATGAGCGTGGCTGCAACGCTAAGGGGTGCCGGTTGCCCGTGTCAAGCGAGTTACTTCGGCGGCAGTATTTCGCCGGCGTGAAAGCCGAACGCGCCCGCCTTGCGGTCGGCGTAGAGGTGACGCAGAGTTGTGGAAATCGTGCGGAAAGCGATTTCCTTCCAGGGAATCTCACCTTTGCGGAATAGCCCTACTTCCAGGGTCTCCTCGCCAGGGGCGAAATCGCAATCGAGCAGCCGGGCGCGGTAGAACACGTGCACCTGGTCCACGTGCGGCACCGACAGAAGCGCAAACACCTCGCCCAGCTCGACGCGCGCCTTCGCTTCCTCCAGGGTTTCCCGCAGCGCTGCCTGCGCGATGGTCTCGCCGAGCTCCATGAATCCCGCGGGGAGCGTCCACAGTCCGCGACGCGGCTCGATCGCGCGCTTGCAAAGGAGCACTTGGTCTTCCCACTGGGGGATCGTGCCGACCACCACGAGCGGATTGCGGTAGTGAATGGTCCCGCAGTTGTCGCATACGGAGCGAGGGAGCGAATCGCCGGGCGGCACGCGCAGCGCCAGCTTGGCGCCGCACTTGGAGCAGAAATTGAGCGGAGGGAAAGGCACGCGAACTATGATAGCGGACGCCGGATCAGCGCCGGAAGCTCGGCAAGGCTCGCGATGACATCGAAGACGGTGCCGTAGGCGTCGAACACGATCGCGCGCAGGGGCGACAGAGATTCCTCCGGGGAACGCGGGAGACGACCCGAGTATACTCGCGCCCGTGCAACCGCCCCACGCCGTCACGCTGACAGCGGGCCTTCCTGCGTCGGAGATCACGCCTGCCTCGCGAATCAGCCTGGCGCTGCTGGGGCTGATGGTTTCGCTTCCGTTCCTGAATTTCCACCACAGTCTTCCGCTGCCCACTTTCTATACCGAGTGGATGGCGTTCGCCCTCGGGAACGCGGCGCTGCTATCGCTCGCACTCGCTCGGGGAAAACAGACCGGACTCCCGGGTCTTTCGCTCGGATTGATCGGTCTGATGGTCGTCCTGCTGATTCAAGTCGCGCTCGGTAGGGTCGCCTACGCCGAGCGCAGCCTGCTCGGCGCGCTGTACGCGCTGTGGGCGGCTTTGCTCGTCTGGCTCGGAGCGCATCTGCGCGAACACTGCGGGCTCGAGCGCGTCGGACTCGTCCTGCAGGTATTCGTCGCCTTAGGCGGATTCCTGGTGGCGATCACCGGCTTCCTCCTGCACTACCAGATCGACTGGCTCGGCGTCCGGCTGGTTTCCGGAGACGGGTCGGACGGGATGATCGGATCCCTCGCGCAACGCAACCACTTCGCCAACTATCTGGGCTGCGCGCTTGCGTCGGTGGTTTTCCTTTTCGGTCGCCGCTGGCTGAGTCTGCCGCTCGCGACGCTGCTGGCCGCTCCGCTCGTGCTGGGCCTGGTGCTTTCGATTTCGCGCAGCGCCTGGATCTACGTGTTGCTCGTATCGATCTCCGCCTGCTGGACGTTCTGGCTCGGCGACCGCGGACGGCTCAAGTCTCTCGCGGTGTTCTCGCTGGGCGTGCTGATCCTGTTCGCCGGCCTGAACGTCGTCCTGGTCCACTCCCCGTGGCTGGCCGGAGCGGGCGCGCAGACGCCGACCCTCGGCGGGCGCTGGATGCAGACTGTCGCATCCGACTCGACCCAGCTCGGCGTGCAGATCCGGATCTATCTGCTCAAGGAGGCGTGGGCGATGTTCGCGGGGCACCCCCTTCTCGGAGTCGGCTTCGGTGAATTCGCATGGAACCTGCTGGAGCACGGCGCGGACTTCGATGGAAGCAATTCGCCGATGACGAGCCACGCACACAATGCGTTGTTCGATCTGCTCGCAGAGACCGGGCTGCCCGCCGCGCTCTGCGTGATCGCGCCGCTCGCGCTGTGGTCGAGGGCGTTTCCCTGGTCCAGGCCGGACCCGGACACCGGCTGGATGTTGACGCTCATCGCGATCCAGGCGGCGCACAGCCTGGTGGAGTATCCGCTCTGGCACGCCAACTTTCTTGGGCTCACGGCCGTCCTGCTGGGGGCCGCTCCCCAGCCCCTCGTCGCCTTGCGCTTCAGCCGCTTTCGGCAGGCCGCACTCGGGCTGGTGCTCGCAGCGGGCATAGCGGCGCTAGTCATGGTGTTTTCCGACTACCGGAACTTCGAGCGCTGGACCCGGCAGGCAGACGCCTCGCAGCGGAGAAATGAACCGCTCTCCGAAGCGCAGCTGAAAGATCTTGCGGACCTGCGCGCGAGCTCGCTGTTCGCCGGCTACTACGATCTCCTCGCCTCCGAGCTGCTGGTCTTGAATCGCGAGGATCTGGATGCGAAGCTCGAGCTCAACGCCTATGCGCTGCGCTTCGCCCCGATTCCCGATGCCGTGTTCCGGCAGGCGGTCCTGCTGAGCTTGAAAGGCGAGCACGACAGAGCGGAGAGGGTGCTTTCCCGGCTTGCGACGATGTATCCGAATGCCCTGCGCGAGCACCTGCGGCGCCTCGAACAGATGGCGCGCGACGATCCCGCCGTGTACGCCGCGTTTGCCGCCGAGGCGAAGCGCGGATACGGACCGGCAGGCCCGCCGTGACGAACGGCATGCGCGTTTCGTTGTTTCTCCGCTTCAGTCTCGCCTTGTGCGGGCTGCTGGTTTCGGCCCCGTTCCTGAACCCCTACCACTCCTACCCGCTGCTCACCTTCTACACGGAGTGGCTGGCCTTCGCGATCGGGCTCGCTGCGCTCGCTGCGATTGCAATGGCTCCTTCGCGCAACGCGGTGCCGATACCGGGCATGTGCAGCGGGCTTTTCCTCCTGACGGCGTTGCTCGTCCTGCAGGCGGCGCTGGGACAGGTGGCGTATCCGTTGCGCAGCGCGACCGGAGCGCTCTATACGATGTGGGCGGGACTGCTCGTGATGCTGGGTGCCTGGCTGCGCAGCGAGCTCGGAGAAGCAGCGGTTTCGCGTGCGCTGCAGGGGTGGGTCGCAGCAGCGGGCCTGCTCGCGGCTGCGAGCGGATTCGTTCAGTATTACCACCTTGCACTGCCGGCCGGCGCGGCCTACATGGCCGTGCAACCGGCCAACTGGATGTTCGGCACGGTGAACCAACCGAACAATTTCGCGGACTATCTCGGTTGCGCGCTGATTTCCGTCGCTTTTCTCCATGCGCGCAATGCTCTGAGCCTCCTTCCCGCGCTGTCGATCGCGCTCCCCGTGGCGGCGGGCATGGCGCTGTCCGGCTCGCGCGGCTCGTGGGCTTACGTCGCCATCGCCTTTGCGCTCGTTCCGCTGCTTCGCCTCGGCGGTCATTCACGGGAGGCGAAAAGAGTCCTCCGATTGGCGTCCTTTGCCTTGGCGGTGTTTCTGCTGGTTCAGATTCTGAATCTGTATACGGGGATCTTTGTCGGACCCGAAGGCAGACCGAATTCCTCCGGAGACCGTCTGATGCGCTACCTGGAGATCGGCGGAGCCACGGGGGAGCGCCCGATACGGGTCCAGCTCTTTCTCTACGCCTGGCTGATGTTTCTTTCGAGCCCTCTTCTCGGCATCGGGTTCGGCGAGTATGCGTGGCGCGCACTTGAATTGTCGGCTGGGTTGCCGGGCGGCGGGCCTGCGGGTCTGGACCGTCACAGCCATAACCTGTTCCTGCAGTTGCTCGCCGAGACCGGGGTGGTGGGCCTCTCGTGCATCGCCATTCCCTTGGTCTCCTGGTTTTGGAGGATGCCGTGGCGCAGCCTGACCCCGGAGCGGTGCTGGACGATCGGCGTCCTCGCCGTCATCGGATTGCACAGCATGGTCGAATTTCCGCTTTGGCATGCCAATTTTCTGGGGATGTTCGCGTTGCTCTTCGGCGCAGCGTCCCCCGGCGGCGCAGCCGTCGCACCGACCCGCCTGCGCCGGGGACTGGTCCTGGTTGTCGTTGTGGCCGGGAGCTTGACCGCGCGCGGAGTGTGGTCCGACTATCGCGCGTTCGAGCGCTGGTATGGGGGGCTCGAGGCGAAGCTTGCGCGCGGCGAGAGTCCGGGCAGCAGCGATCTTGACGGCCTCATGAAGTTGCGCGAGGGCTCGCTCTTCGGCCCGTATTTCGAGCGGATCGCGAGCGAGGCGATCGGCCCGGATGAAGAGGATCTCGGCGACAAACTCGCGCTGAATACGCAGGTGATGCGCGCCTATCCGATGCCCTCGGTGGTTCTGCGGCAAGTTGCGCTGCTCGCGCTCTCCGGACGCGACGCCGATGCCGCGCGCACGCTGCGCGCCGCGATAAGGGTGTACCCTCAGTGGACCCTGAAATGGCTGCCCACGCTGGAGAAGCTGGCGCGCGATCGGCCGTCCCGATTTTCAGGATTGCTGGACCTGGCGCGCGTGCAGCTCGGCGACCGCCGGCCCTGAGAAACGTTTGCGCAGTTGCCGGGAACGCGGTAACGTTGCCCGCGACAGCAACCTGAAGTCGCCCTCCAGCGGTGACGGGAGCGAGGGAACGTGGCCGAGGTAATCAGACACAAGCGTCCCGAGCGGATACGGCTCGGCGATCTGCTCCTGCAACAGAAGCTCATCTCGCAAGAGCAGCTCAAGGCGGCCCTGGAAGATCAGGGCCGCTCGGGCCGAAAACTGGGCAAGGTGCTGATCGAAAGCGGGTACCTTTCGGAAGACCAGATCGGCGAGGCACTCGCCCGCCAGCTCGGTGTCCCGTTCATCAACCTGAAATACTACAACTTCAATTCCGCGGTGACCCGCAAGCTGCCGGAAGCGCAGGCACGGCGCTTCCGCGCGCTTTTGCTCGAAGAACAGGACGACATGGTGCTGGTCGCGATGGTCGATCCCACCGACTTGTTCGCCTTCGATGAGATCTCGCGGATCACCCGCAAGGAAGTCAACATCGCGGTGGTGTCCGAAACGATGCTGCTGCAGACCATCGATCGGATCTACCGGCGTACCGACCAGATCAGTTCGCTTGCCAAGGAGCTGGGCGAGGATCTGGGCGATGTCGTGGACTTCGGAACCCTGACCCTCGGAGCCGAGGATGCCCCGGTCGTCAAGCTGCTTCAGACGATGTTCGAGGACGCGGTCCAGGCACGGGCATCCGATATCCACATCGAACCGCATGAAAAGGGACTGCACATCCGCTTCCGGATCGACGGCCTGTTGCAGCCGCAGACCGAGACCGACGCCAAGATATCCTCGGCGGTGGCGCAGCGTTTGAAGCTCATGTCGGGGCTCGATATCTCCGAGCGGCGCCTGCCGCAGGACGGCCGGTTCAACGTCAAGGTCAGGGATCATGCGATCGACGTGCGCATTTCCTCCATGCCGACGCAGTACGGCGAGACGGTCGTCATGCGCCTGCTCCACCGCGCCGGAGGTCTGCATCAACTCGCCGATCTCGGCATGTCGCCGGAAATGCTGCAGCGTTTCAGCGCCGCCATCCACCGTTACACGGGGATGGTGCTCGTCACCGGGCCCACCGGCAGCGGCAAGACGACCACCTTGTACGCGGCGCTGAACGAGCTGAACAAGCCGGACTGCAAGATCATCACGGTGGAGGACCCGGTTGAATACCGCCTCGACGGCTTGAACCAGGTCCAGGTCAACGAGAAGATCGAGCTGACCTTCAGCCGCGTGCTGCGTTCGGCTCTACGCCAGGACCCGGACGTGATCCTGATCGGCGAAATGCGCGATGTCGAGACCGCGCAAATCGGTCTGCGCGCCGCCATCACGGGCCACATGGTGCTGTCGACGCTGCACACCCGCGACGCGGCGAGCGCGCCCTTGCGGCTGGCCGACATGGGTGTGCCGCGTTACATGGTCGCCTATTCACTCCAGGCCGTCGTGGCGCAGCGCCTGCTGCGCGTCAACTGCGAATCCTGCAGCAAGCCGCGTCAACCCGACCCGCAGGAAACGCAATGGCTGCGCACGGTCGGCTGCGATCCGGCCGCCGGGCGGATCATGGCCGGGAGCGGTTGCCAGCACTGCAACGGCAGCGGCTATGCGGGGCGAATCGGGATCTACGAAATGCTCGAAATGGACAACGAGCTCGCGGCGCTCGCCAATTCGGAGGACCCCGGCCGCTTCATCGCAGCGGCCGAGCAGCGGATGGCGGGCCGCCTGCTGAGGGACAGGGCGGCTCAGCTTGCGCTCACCGGGAGGACCACGGTTTCCGAAGCCATGCGCGTCACCGCGCAGCTCGAAGACTAGCGCCGCTCGCGTGCCGTTCTTCGCCTACACGGGCCGCAACGCAAGAGGAGAACTGGTGCGCGGTGTGCTCGAGAACTCCGATTCGGGCGCGGTCGCCGATCAGCTCCTCACCAGCGGTGTATCCGCGATAGACATCAGTCCTACTGCCGGCCCGCAGGCGCTCGCCGCAGAGGGATGGCTGCGCCGGCTGAGCACGGAGAGGGTGACGCTCGAGGACATGGTCCTTTTCAGCCGGCAGATGTACACGCTTCTCAAGGCCGGGGTTCCGCTGCTCAAATCCCTGGCCGCGCTGCAGGAGTCCGCGACCCGAATCGGGTTTGCGAACATGTTGCAGGACGTGCGCACGAGCCTGGACAGCGGCAGGGATCTTTCGACCGCGATGCGCAGGCACCCCAAGGCGTTCGGGCCGTTCTACATCAGCATGGTGCGCGTGGGCGAGCTGACTGGCGCCCTGGAGGAAGTCTTCCTGAGGCTCTTCAACCACCTCGAGTTCGAACGGGAAATCAAGAACCAGGTTGCCACGGCTCTGCGCTATCCGGTTTTCGTCCTAGTCGTTATGGGCGCCGCCGTCGTCATCGTCAATATTTTCGTCATTCCCGCCTTTGCCCGGATTTTTGCGGGCTTCAAGGCCGAGCTGCCGCTGATGACGCGGGTGCTGCTCGGCTTTTCGGAGTTCATGGTCCAGCACTGGCCGGCGCTGCTGGGACTCGTCGCCGGCGCCTATGTGGTGTTCCGCGTCTGGGTCGGCACCCCCGCGGGCCGCTACAGCTGGGACCGGATGAAGCTTCGCATACCGATCGCGGGCAAAATCGTTCTCAAGGCGACGCTGGCCCGGTTCGCGCGCTCGCTGTCGATCGCCCTGAAAAGCGGCGTGCCCATCGTGCAGGCCCTGTCGGTGGTGGAGCAGGTCGTGGACAACGCGTACGTGGGGCAGCGAATCGGGCAAATCCGTGACGGGGTCGAGCGCGGCGAAAGCCTGCTGCGGACCGCGGTGACCACCGGCGTGTTCACTCCCGTGGTGCTGCAGATGGTCGCGGTGGGCGAGGAAGCGGGCGAGCTGGACGATCTGCTGCGCGAAGTGGCCGAAATGTATCAGCGCGAAGTCGAATACGAGCTGAAGACGCTCTCCTCGCAGATCGAGCCCATCCTGATCGTGCTGCTCGGCGTGATGGTGCTGATACTCGCGCTGGGGGTATTCCTCCCCATGTGGGATCTGGGGCAGGCGGCGTTTGGGACCGGCAACCGTTAGAGCGTGGGCGCCCGTATTCGCGCTGCGGCGCAAGCCTGCCGGGCTCACCCTGGTCGAGCTGATCGTCGTCGTGTGCATCATCGCGCTGTGCGCCGTGCTGCTGCTCGAGCGCCTGCGTTTTTACCAGGAGGCCGCTGAAAAAGCGGCCATGGAATATACCGTTGGCGCGGTGAAAAGCGCGCTGCAGCTGCGGGCCGCGGCCATGCTCCTGCGGGGGGAGGGAAAAAATATCGGATCGCTTGCGCGCGCCAATCCGGTCGAGTGGCTGATGGAGCCGCCGCCGGGCTACCGCGGCGAGTTCCGGGCGCCTCGACCTGCCGTGCCGCGGGGAAGCTGGTATTTCGACGCGACCAACAAGGAGCTCGTGTATGTTCCGAATCTCGACAGCCACCTGGAGCGCCTTCCGGATGGAAGCAAGCAGCTTAGATTTCGGGTGCAGATCGGCTTCGAGCCGGCAGGCCCGGATTCCGAGCGCAGGGTGTTCACCGGGATGCGGGTCGAGCCCGTCACTCGATATACCTGGTTCTGAAGGGGTGGAAAGGCCCTGCGAAGCTTGTGTATAATGGATCGAGCGCTAGATTTGGGCTGTAAGTTACTAAGTAAGTTACCAAATTTGTGAGGGAAACCAAAATGAAGAAGCAAACGCGTGGCTTTACGCTGATCGAGCTGATCGTGGTGATCCTGATTCTCGGCATTCTGGCGGCCATTGCGGCGCCCAAATTCATCGACATAACAGCCCAGGCTCGCGCGGCGTCCTTGAACGGATTGCGCGCCGCGGTGAGTTCCGCTGCGACCTTGACGAATGCGCTGCAGCTCGCGGCAAATCTGCCCGCCGGCTCTTCGGTCACCGTCGAGGGCGTTCAAGTCACGATGGCGAACCGGTATCCCACGGGTGACGCGACGGGGATTCTAGCCGCTATCCGGACCGATGCGAACATATACACTTCCACGGTTGCCTCTCCCGTAGTGACCTTTCAAATGACGGCAGCGTCCACCCCGGCGAGCTGCCAGTTCACCTATACCAACGCGAACCCCGCAACGGTCAGTCCCTCGACGACGAGCGGCTGCTGATCCGCGCCGCGGCTGACAGATTCCCGGGAGGAAGCAGGGGCGGGCCGCCGAAGGGCGCCTGCCCTTTTGTTTGGTCGCCGAACGATTCTAGAAGTCATGTCCGCGCCACGCGCTCGAAGGGAGATCCGCGTCGGCGGGTTCACGCTTCTGGAAATTATCATCGTGTTGATGATCGTCGGGATCATTTCGGCGATCGCGCTGGCCAGAGTGGGGAATGATCCGGTGATGCTGTCGACGCAGGTCGATCAGTTGGCGGGCGACATCCGTTACGTGCAGGCGCTCGCGATGACCCAGGGCCAGCGTTACCGAATCAATCTTTCTGCAACCGGTTACACCTTGACTCTGGCCGACGCCGGGGGGACCCTCGTGCCTCACCCCGTCACCGGTTCGACCGCGCAGACCAACTGGAATTCGGGAGTCACGGTCGCGTTGCCTCCGACGAACCTTCCCAACAACCTGGTCGCGTTCGACGGGCGCGGCATCCCTTACACCGACAACCTTGCGACGGCCGCGCCAGCCGCGTCGACGGCGAGCATCACGCTGAGCAAGGGAGGCGTGAGCCAGTCGATCACGATCACGCCCCAGACCGGCAGGGTAACGCCCTAGAGGAAGCCGGTCCGATGAGCCGCCTGCGGGGATTCACACTGGTGGAGTTGCTGGTTTTCATCGTGATCCTCGGATTCGCGGCGTACGCCCTGCTCAGATCGTTCGGCAGCGTGCTTCCTCGCAGTCCCACTGCGGCCCAGCTTACCCAGGCGACGCAGCTCGCCCAGGAGCGCATGGCGCTGATTCTTGGCCAGCGTGATAGTCCGCTCGCGGGCCGGGGTTACAACAACACAGTGGACCTTGATCCGTGCAACGTGGGCGCGCCCGCCGTCTGCACCAACACCTTGGGCTATAGCGTGGCTTCAGCCGGTACCGGCACAGCGCCGGCTTCGTGGGTGTCATGGAACGGCAATCCCACGACGAACTATAAGCTCGTCACCGTTACCGTGACGCTGGGCGGTACCACGCTCGCAACGCAGAGCGCGGTCCTTTCGAATTACTAGCCATGATCGGGCGCTCCTTATTTCGGTCAGCCGGTTTTACGCTGATCGAAGTAGTGATAACCCTGGTCATCATCGGCGCGCTGGCGACGATCGGTGCGACCGTCATGAGCGGCGGTTTTCGCAACTATTTCCTCGGGCGCGAGATCGCGCAGGACGACGCGCAGGGCCGCCTCGCGCTTGAGCGCATGGCGCGCGAGCTGCGCGCCGTGCGGAGCACGGCCGATCTCGACATCAGCGTGCAAAACCAGGTCTCCTTTACCGACGTTGTCGGGGATTCCATCGCCTATAGACGCAACGCCGGCACGTCCCAGCTCGAACGGTCCCAGACGGGTGTGGCGGGCACTTACCAGCCGCTCGCCGACAACGTCAGCGCGGTCACCATCACCTATCTTCATAACGACGGCGTGAACCCCGAAAATTTCGGGGGAAATTCTGCGCTGGTCTACTACATCACGGTGCAGCTGACGATCACGACGCAGAATGTGAACATGACCTATCGCAGCACCTTCAAGCCGGCGGCCTTCTGATGCGCCCCGCTCTGCGCCAGCGCGGTCAATTGCTCGTGGCGGCAGTGGTGCTGATCGTGGTGATCGCGCTGATGATCGTCGCGCTCGGTTTTCTCTACGTTTCGAGCGAGCGATCGAGCATTCTGCACAACCAGTCGGGGACGGCCTATGCCGCCGCGTACTCGGGGATAGAGGCGGCGAAATATCAGTTTTCCACCGGCACCGCCTGCAATTTGTTGACCAATGCTCAGCCAGTGGGATCAGGGCAATTCTCGACAACCGGCGCGCCCTATCCGACGGCCTTTGCAGCAACGCTCGCATCCAACATTCCGGCGGGCAGCGTATCGAGCGTGCCCCTGACCTTCACGAGCGGAAACCTCACCAATCTTGCCCCGCACGGGGAAATCACGATCGGGACGGAGTCGATCGACTACGGCAGCACCTCCGCCACCGGCTCTGCATGTTCGCCAGCACCGTGCCTGGGGGGTATCGTCAGGGGCGCCAACGGCACGACCGCGGCGGCTCACACCGCCGGGGATGCGGTCACGCAGGCCAGCCAGTGCGTGATCAAATCCACTGGAACGTCGGGCAGCGCACAGCGGGTACTCGAGAGCACCGTGCAGGCGAGCGCGAGCGGGGTGTCGAATTCTTTTACCGGCGTCTCACGCACGCTGACCACGACCCCTGCGACCACGTCGCTCACCTCCGGCGGTTGGACGCCGAGCCTGCCCGCAGGAGACAACTACGTTTTTGCGATCGTCACTTTCAGCAATATTGGTGGCCACACGACGATCCCGCTGGGCAACTTGAAGCTCGTTGCCACGAGCCCCGGCGCTACGCTTCAGTCAACAACAGCCCTTGTCGACGTGGGAGGAAATGCGATTGCGAGCAACAATAATTTTCCCCAGGAGATGCAGTTCCTGATGGGGAAACACACGGGGGCGCTCGCCGGGGCCACGTACGATGTCACCGTCACCAGCCCGTCGAACGCCAACGCCGTCGCCCGCGTCCAGATTCTCGCGATCAGCGGCATCGCCTCGGCCAACGCGAGCCTGACCCAAGGGGTGCTGGTCAATCCCCTGAGCACGACTTCGAACGGATCGACATTGGTGACGAGCGGCGCCATCACCGCGGGCAACAACATCATCATCGCGCAGGTGCAGCTCGACGACCCCAGCGGCGCGAAGCGGGATATCGCCCCGATCGCCATCCGCAAGAGCGGAACAAGCATCGTGAGCAACACCTACAACATCACGCTGGACAAGCAGGGGAACGTCAATCAGGGGACCGGCGCCTTGCTGATGGCGATCGACCCCAACGCCGCCGCGGGCCAGACCTATACGGTCACGGCGCTCGCCTCCGGCGGCAATGCGACCGGCAGCGCGTCGATCCTAGTTTTCAACGGTTTCGCCGCCGCGATTAGCTCGCCAACCTCAGTGAACTTCAGTACTACGTCAACAACGCTCGGCTCGGTAAATACCACGTTTGCGGCCGGAGAGAACGTCGTGCTGGCCGGCATTCAATATGAGAATCCCCTTACCAATGGCAATGCCGGGCAGGTCAATATCGCAGCGGGAAACGAGACCCTCAGGTTGAACAGCACGACCGTGGTGTCCAATGCCTACAACTGGAATCTGTGCGCCGCTTCCGGCGGTGGGACCGCAGCGACCGAATGCAACGATTTTTTCACCGGGTTGCTGTGGCGCCAGGCGGCCATGTCGGCGAGTTCCACGTTCGACGTGCAGTCGAAGGACGACAACGGCACGGGAAACATTACCGGCGCGGCCAATATCCTCGCCATCAGCCTGACCGGGGGTGTGCGCCGGATCAACACGATAGAGGTGTATCCGTGAAGATTAGGGCGTGAAGCGGTGTCGCTTGAACTCGGAGGTTAGAAAAATCTCATTGACAACAATACCTTATTCATATAACTTGAAGTTAAGCCTGATTCACGGAGAGGGTGTTGTTGAGTTGGCTCACCAAATCGACGCAGGGTTCAGGACTTCTGGCCGTCGCCATCGAGCCGGAAGGGATCAAATTCGCCCATGTGCGCGGGTTCAACCGCGAACGGCCCATTGCGACGCGCTGGTGGGGCGTTTCATGCCCCCCGTCCGAGCAGGCGGGTTCGCTGCAGAGGGAGATGAAGGAGCACGGGCTTGCCCGCTTTGCCTGCACGACGCTCCTGGAACCCGCGGACTACCAGATACTGTTGGTGGAACCGCCCAAGGTTCCGCCCGACGAGCTCAAGGCTGCGATTCGCTGGCGGATCAAGGATCAGCTCGAATATCACATCGACGACGCGACGGTCGATGTGTTCGAAGTGCGCGCCGAGGGGCACCCCAAGGGATCGGCCCAAGCCATGTATGCCGTCGCCACCTCCAACGAGGTCGTGCAAAAACGGATCGCCCTGTTTCAGGATGCGCGCATTCCGCTCAAGGTCATCGACATCCCGGAAATGGCGCAGCGCAACGTCGCGGCATTGTTCGAGTCCCCGGACAAGGCGACCGCGATGCTGGCGTTTTCCTCCTGGGGAGGGATGTTGACGATCTCGTTCCACGGCGAGCTGCTCCTCACGCGGCGCCTCGAAGTCACGTCGGTGCAGCTGGGGCAAAGGGAGCACGGCGACCATTACCGCGAACGGGTCGCGACCGAGATCACCCGGTCGCTGGACATTTTTGACCGCCAGCGGCTCAGCGTCGGGGTGGGCGAGCTGCTGCTCGCCCCGCTGCCGCAGGACCCCGAGCTCGAGCAATTTCTCCGCAGCAGGCTTTACGTGCCGGTCGTGGCCGCGGCATTGCCGCAGGTCATGGATTTTGCCGACGGCAGCGAGCCGACGCCCGATGAGCAGTGGGAATATTTTTACCTGTTCGGAGCGGCGCTGCGGGTCGAGGAGAAGGCGCTGTGAGCCAGCAGATCAATCTTTTCAATCCGCAGTTCCTCGAGAAGAAGAAGTATTTTTCCGCGCTGGCCATGACCCAGGCGCTCGGCCTGATCGTGCTGGGACTGGCGGCTTTTTACGGCTTCGCCTTGTGGCAGGACAGGAGCCTCGCGCGCCAGAACGGAGAATCGGGGCGCGCCTACGAACAGCAGAAGCAGCAATTCACCAAAATCACCGCAGACCTCAGCCCGGAGAAACGCGAAGCGCAGCTCGATCAGGACTTGAAGAGCATTGAAGCGGCCGTCGCTTTGCGCCAGTCGCTGCTGCGCGAGCTCGGAACGGGCGGTTCGGCCGGACCCGCCGGGTACTCTGAATACCTCCGCGCCTTTGCGCGGCAGACCGTGCAGGGCCTCTGGCTCACCAGCATACAGATCGCCGAAGGGGGCGCTCAGCTCACCATGAGCGGCCGGGCCCTGCAGGCGGACCTCGTCCCCGTCCTCATCGGGCGACTCAAGCAGGAATCCGCGCTTCGAGGGCGTCCGCTCGAGGCCCTGGCGATTACCCGCAGCACCGCGGGAAAGGGTCCGGCTCGCTCGATCGTGGAATTCACCGTGAGCTCGCAAGGATTTTCCGAGGCGGGAAATGCCCCTGCAGCAACCGGGAGGGCGAGGCCCTAGCCATGCGCTTGCCGGTGCCATTGCAGCGCTACGCCGATCGTCTCGACGCGATGAGCCTGCGCGAGCGCGTGCTCATCTTCCTCGCGGTCGCCGTCGTGATCGTCGGGGTCGCCGACAGCGCGCTGTTCGAGCCCATTTTGAAGAGACAGAAGATCAACTCGCAGAGAATTGAGCAGCAAGAGGATGAAATTCGCGCCATGCGGGGACAGGTGCAGGCTTACGCGCAGGCACGATCGGGCGACAACGCAAACGCGAAGCGGCAGCGGCTGGAAAAGCGCAAGCTCGAGCTTGCCGCGCTCGACCGGGAGCTCGCCGCAAGACAAAGCGCGCTGGTTCCGCCCGAACGCATGGCGAAAATGCTCTCTGAAATCGTGAAGCGAAATCCCGACATCGAGCTGGTCAGCCTGCGCTCGTTGCCTGCGACCGGATTGACCCAGTCGCTCACGGCGATATTGGGTTCCGCGCCGGGCGGCGTGGGGATGTACCGGCACGGAATCGAGATCGCCGTGTCGGGAAGTTATCTGAAAATGCTGAACTACGTCGGCCAGCTCGAGCGCCTCCCCGCGAAGATCATGTGGGGCAACATGGAGCTTCAGGCCGGTGCCTACCCCGTGGTCACGCTGAAGATCACGCTTTATACGCTCAGCCCGGAAAAGACATGGCTGCTTATCTGACGCTGGGTTTCGCGCTCGTCATCTCGCTAGTCGCGCCGCGCGGCCTTGCGCAGGGACTGAACGATCCGACCCGCCCGCCCCGGGAAATTCTCGGCGGTGGTGTGGAAGTTTTCGAGCCCGCGGGCAATTTTTCGCCGGCGCAAGTCGTGATCATCTCGACCGATCGCCGCCAGGCGACGATCAACGGGCAGACGGTCGTTCTGGGCGGGCGCTACGGAAACGCGACGCTGGTGCGGATCAGCGACGAGGAAATCGTGCTGGAAAGGGCCGACGCGACCGAAATCATCAAGCTCTATTCTTCAGTCCAACGCAAGAAGCACTGGCGTGCCGCGCGGACCGATGCTGCCGGCAAGCATGAGGAGGAAAACCGTGAAGCGAACTAGTCTCGCCGCGATGCTGACTGCCCTGCTGGCTTCCTGCTCTCCATTCCACGTGGATCAGGGCGTCATTTCCGAAATCGAGAGCGCCACGGCGCAAAGGGGAAGCCAGCCGAACGCCGTGCGCGAGGCGCTGCTCCCGCCGCTGCGCGCGGAGATGCCCAAAGTGCCCGGGGCGCCCGTCGAGCCGCGTTTCGATCTCGTGGTGAATTCCGCGCCCGCGCGGCAGGTGTTCATGTCGATCGTTTCGGGGACTCGCTACAGCATGATCGTGAATCCCGCGGTGGGCGGGACCCTCTCGCTCAACCTCAAGGACGTCACGGTGCGCGAGGCGCTGGAAGCCATCCGCGAGGTTTATGGCTACGAGTTTCGAGTTGACGGCACCCGCATTTATGTCGAATCGGCGGGCCTCCAGACCCGTGTATTCCAGGTGAATTACCTGATCGGGCTGCGCTCGGGCCGCAGCGACGTACGGGTGAGCTCCGGCGCGATCTCGGGCACCCCGCAGGGGGGCGGAGGCGCGGTCGCACCTGTCGCGGTGGCGGCATCCGGAACGCCGGGGCAGGGGACCTCGCCGGCGCTGGGCGCGTTCGGCCTGAGTACCATAGCGACCGCCGCCCTGGACGCGAGCCGCGTATCGATGGTTTCGCAGAACGACCTCTGGGGCGAGGTCACGAGCGCGCTTCGGACGCTGGTCGGCACCGCACCGGGCCGGAATGTCGTGGTCAGCCCGCAGTCGGGCGTGATCGTCGTTCGTGCGATGCCCGACGAGCTGCGAAATGTCGAAAAGTACCTGAAGGCGATGCGCCTGTCGGTCGAGCGTCAGGTGATGATCGAGGCCAAGGTCGTCGACGTAACGCTGAACAACGCCTATCAGGCCGGAATCAATTGGGCGGCGTTTCCGAACAGCCGTCGCGTCACCGCCGGCGTGTTCGGGTCGAATACGCAGCTCGGAACGACGGGCAATCTGCTCACGGGAAATCCTCCGACCATCAACGTCGATCCCACCGGGCGTACCTTGGGGACGGGCGTCTTGGGATCCGGTCTCGCGGGTACCGCCGTGTCGGCGGCCGGCGCCGTGGGCGCCGGGGTGTTCGGCCTCGCCGTTCAGACCAATAATTTCGCCGCACTGCTCCAGTTCCTGGAATCGCAGGGAAACGTCCAGGTCTTGTCCAGCCCGCGCGTCGCGGCCCTCAACAACCAGAAAGCCGTCCTGAAGGTGGGAACCGACCAGTTCTTCGTGACCAACGTCACGGGAACTGCCGTGCAGAGTATGACCGGCGGGCCGGTCTCCATCCAGTTAACCCCCACTCTCAACTCGTTCTTTTCGGGTGTCTCCCTCGACATCACGCCCCAGATAAACGAGGACGGGAATATCCTCCTGCACATCCATCCGCTGGTCAGCAATGTCGTGCAGCAGGACCTCACGTTCAATTTCGGAGGCGTCGCCGGCGCCGCCGACACGACGCTTCCTCTCGCGAAGAGCTCCATCAACGAGACCGACACCATCGTTCGCGTCCAGGACGGGAATATCGTCGCTTTGGGCGGACTGATGAAGGTCGACGTCGCGAACGACCGTTCCGGCATCCCGGTGCTCCAGGACATCCCGGGCGTCGGCGGATTGTTCGGGAACACCACGAGAACCAGGGTCAAGAGGGAGTTGATCATCCTGCTGAAGCCGACCGTCATCAAGGGCGGGGACTGGGACGACAGCATCGAGCAGACGCGCGACCGGTTGCAGGACTTCGGCAGCGGAGCGCGGCTCTCTCCGTTCGAGAGACCGTAGTGATTTATCTTTCCCACTTCGGCCTGCGCGAGCCCCCGTTCGGGATCACTCCCGACACGAGTTTTTTCTACGCGTGCGCGAGCAGCCAGGAAGCGCTGAACACGCTGCTCGTCGCCGTTGCGAACGGCGAGGGTTTCCTCAAGATCACCGGCGAGGTGGGCACCGGCAAGACGCTGCTTTGCCGCAAATTTCTCGCGACGCTGGACGACAACTGGGCCAGCGCGTACGTTCCCAACCCGAACCTCGAGCCCAAGACGCTGCTGCTCGCGCTCGCCGAGGAAATGCGGGTCAAGCTCGACAGCGGGCTCGACCAGCATCACCTGCTCAAGGCGCTGAACCTCGCGCTGCTGGATTTCGCCCGCCAGAAAAAGCGCGTGGTGGTGTGCCTCGACGAGACCCAGGCGATGCCGCTGGAATCGCTCGAGACCCTGCGGCTGCTGACCAATCTCGAAACCGAGAAGCGCAAGCTCATCCAGGTGATCCTGTTCGGCCAGCCCGAGCTCGATGAGAGGCTTGCGCATGAATCGATCCGGCAGCTGCGCCAGCGCATCACTTTTCAGCACCATCTGGGCACCCTGACGCGCGAGGAGACCGGGCACTATCTCGCTCACCGGCTCGCGATCGCCGGATATTCGGGCGACGCGGTGTTTGCGCCCGCAGCCGTGAATTCGATCTACCGCGCGAGCCGCGGCGTTCCCCGGCTCGTCAATATCCTCGCCAACAAGGCGCTGATGCTCGCCTATGGCGAGGGCGTGCGCAGGGTGACCGGACGGCACGCCCGCGCGGCGACCGTCGATACGCCCGCTTCGTTCGCGCTGTCGCGCGCCTGGCTCTGGCTTGCGCTCGCCTGTGCGGCGTTTTCGGGCATCGGCTGGATGATGCTGCGATGAGCCTCATCAACAAGATGCTCCGGGACCTGGACAAGCGCCACGCGTCTCAGGGCGGAACGGCGGCGCCCGCAGGGGCCCTGTCGCGCCACATGCGTCCGGTGCCCGAGCGCACGCTCGCCTCGGATTTCTTCTGGCGGACCATGGCCATGACGATGCTCTTCGCCGTAGGCTGGGTCGCGTGGCTCGTCTGGCAGTTGACGCCGCACTCGGTGGTCACCGATCTCGTCTACCAGTCCCCGCGAGGAAAGATCCCCGCGCCGCAAGCGGCCGCCCCGCAGCCTGCGCCGACGCTGCCGGCCGCCTCGAGTTCCGCACCCGCCGGTTCGTCAGCCGCGCAGGCGCCTTTGCCGCAACGCTCGGAAAAAGTGAATGTGGACATGCTGCGGCTGGCGACAGAGTTGACGACCCCCATTCCACAGCGAAGCTTGAGAACTTCATCCTCCCGATCCGGCTCGAAAACTCGCAGCGGCGCGGCGAAGGCGGTCGCGGAGCAACCCGCTCTTGCGGGCGACCCTGCCGCCGCGCCGGGCAAGATCGACCGGCGCGCGAATACTTCTGCGCGCAATCGGGCGGAGAGCGAATTCCGCCGCGCGGTCAACCTCGTGAACCAGGGCCGGATCGCCGAAGGGATGGATGGTTTCCGCCGCGCTCTCGAAATCGATCCTGGGCACGAAGCGGCGCGTCAGACCATGGTGGCGCTCCTGCTCGAGGCCAAACGCGTGGACGAGGCCGCCGTGTCCCTGCAGGACGGCCTCGCGGTCGACACCGGGAACACCGGTTTCGCCATGCTGCTCGCGCGCATCATGGTCGAGAGCAACGATATCTCCACGGCGCTTTTCGTGCTGCAAAGGCACGCCGCACCGCCGGACCGCAACCCGGACTTTCACGCATTTGCCGCTGCGCTCTACCAGCGGCTCGAGCGCCACAAGGAAGCGATCGAGCAGTATCAGGCGGCGCTGCGCCTTGCGCCGTCGGCGGGCGTTTGGTGGGTCGGCCTGGGGATCTCGTTTCAGGCGGTCGAACGGAGGAAGGATGCACTGGAGGCCTTCACGCACGCCAAATCGGCAGGGAACCTCGCTCCCAATCTTCTCGAGTTCGTCGAGCAACGGCTCAGGCAACTCCGGTAGCTGCGTCCGCAATGCAGGACCGCTATCGCGAGGTCTACGATAGTTTCAAATGGGAGGTGCCGGCTCGATTCAACATCGGCACGGCCTGCTGCGGCCGGCACTCGCCTGACCGCTCCCGCTTCGCCCTTTATTGGGAGGATGAGGCCGGGTCCACCGCCGCATACACCTTCTGGGATCTGCAGCAGCAGGCCAACCGGGTCTCCAACGCGCTCGCCGGCCTCGGCCTGAAACGCGGCGACCGGGTCGGCATCATCCTGCCGCAGCGTCCGGAAACGGCGATCGCGCACATCGCCTGCTACCAGATGGGCGTCGTGGCGACGCCGCTTTCGATCCTGTTCGGTCCCGAGGCGCTGGAATACCGCTTGCAGGACAGCGGGGCGGTGGCGGCGCTCGTCGATCCCGCGTCGCTGCCCAATCTCGCCCAGATTCGCGACAGGCTGCCGTTCTTGAGGCACGTGATCGGTGTCGCCGGAGCGCGGGAATCATGGTCGCGGCCCTGGGAGCCGCTTCTCGCGCAGGCTTCGCCGCGCTTCACTCCGATCGAGACGCGGGCCGACGAGCCGGCGCTGCTCATCTATACGAGCGGCACGACCGGTCCGCCGAAGGGGGCGCTCATGCCGCAGCGGGTGCTCCTCGGGAACCTCCCCGGCTTCGTGCATTCGCACGATCTGTTTCCGCAGGCGGGCGACCTGTTCTGGTCCCCGGCCGACTGGGCCTGGACGGGCGGCCTGATGGACGCGCTGCTGCCGTCCCTTTACCACGCTGCTCCGCTGCTCGGCTACCGCGGTCGCTTCGATCCCGAAAAGGCGTTCTGGCTGATGCAAAAGTACGGCGTGCGCAACAGCTTCCTCTTTCCGACCGCGCTCAAGATGATGATGAAGACGGTGCCGCAGCCGAAGAAACGTTACGAGCTTTCGCTGCGCTCCATCATGAGCGCCGGCGAATCGGTGGGCGAGACGGTATTCGAATGGAGCCGCGAGGCGCTCGGAGTCACCGTCAACGAGATGTTCGGCCAGACCGAGATCAATTACATCGTCGGCAATTCGCACACGCTGTGGCCGGCCAAGCCCGGGTCGATCGGGCGGCCGTATCCCGGACACCGCGTGGCCTGCATCGACGAGGCGGGTGCTGAAGTTCCGGTCGGTGAAATCGGGGAGGTGGCGGCCTGGGCGGAAGGCGACCCGGTGTTTTTTCTCGAGTACTGGAAGAATCCCGAGGCGACGAAAAATAAATACACCGGCAAATGGTGCCGCACCGGGGATCTCGCGAAGCGCGATGAGGACGGCGATTTCTGGTACCAGGGACGCTCCGACGACGTATTCAAGAGCGCGGGATACCGCATCGGTCCCTCGGAGATCGAGAACTGCCTGGTGAAGCACCCGGCGGTGGCGAACGCCGCGGTCGTGGGCAGCCCCGATCCGGAGCGCACCCACATCGTGAAGGCATTCATCGTGCTCACGCCGGGCTACGAGGCTTCGGCCGGGCTGGAGGCCGAGCTGCAGCAGCACGTGCGCGGCAAGCTCGCGCCCTACGAGTATCCGAAAGAGATCGAATTCGTCGACAGCCTGCCGATGACGACCACGGGAAAGATTCAGCGCCGGGTGCTGCGAATGCGGGAAGAAGAGCGGAAGAATACGGGAAGAGCATGAACGTCGATCTGATCGGCGCCCTCGCGGGCGCGCTCACCACGGTTGCCTTCATCCCTCAGGTATGGCGCATCTGGAAAACGCGCTCGGCGCACGACCTGTCCCTGCCGATGTATTTGATTTTCACCTCCGGCGTGGCGCTGTGGTTCGTCTATGGCCTGTTGCTCGGTGTGTTGCCGATCATCGCGAGCAACGGCGTAACGCTGCTGCTCGCCGGGACGGTGCTGGCTATGAAACTCAAATTCGGCTAACCTGCGGGCATTTCCGACACGCCATGAAGCTCTACACGTTCTTCCGCTCTTCGGCCTCGTTTCGTGTGCGAATCGCCCTGAACTACAAGGGGCTCAAGTACGAGCCGGCGATCGTGAGCCTGCCGAAGGGCGAGCACCTTGAGACGAAATACAAGTCAGTCAATTCGCAGGGCCTCGTTCCGGCGCTTGAGGACGCCGGGCAGATCCTCACGCAGTCGCTCGCGATCATCGAATATCTCGATGAGACCCACTCCGGACCCAAGCTGCTGCCCTCGGACTCTCTCGATCGCGCGTACGTGCGCGCTTTGTCGCAGATCGTCGCTTGCGAGATCCACCCGCTCAACAATCTGCGCACTCTGAAATACATCCGCAGTGCTTACAAGCTCGACGAGGAGGGCGTCAATACCTGGTACTGCCACTGGATCGCCGAGGGCTTTCGAATGATGGAATCATTCCTCGTCGAAAACAAAAAGCACGGGAAATTCTGTTTCCGCGACCAGGTAACGATGGCCGATTGCTGTCTCGTCCCGCAGGTGTTCAACGCGCAACGCTACAACTGCGACTTGAAGCCTTATCCTGCGGTGATGCGCATCCACGAGGCGTGCATGAAGCTCGATGCCTTTGTCGCAGCGCAACCGTCCAAGCAGCCCGACGCCGTGTGAATTGGTCCTGTGGGGGCCACCGACCTCTGAAGCTGCGGGAACGCATTCGGACCTCTCAGCGGGACTATCAATCGTATTCTGATCTTCCCGTCGCTATAGCTTGGCCTTGAAGTACTCCCATTGCTTCTTCTGTTGGGTCATGAAATTCGTAAATGGAGGATGGCTTCGCAGGTTGTCAAGGTTGGCATCCTTCTCGAAGAGCGTATAGCACGGAAACCCGTCGTCCGCGGCCTGCTGCAAATACTTCAGTGCCAGCTCGGGCTTGTTCATCCGGGCGTAAGCGGACGCGATGATGTAGGCTGTGTGGTGGAAGTGCCAATAGCCTTGCTCTTTCGTTAGGGCTTCGCGAATCCACTCCTCGGCCTTGCGCGGATTCCGCTCTGCGACGGCTAACAACGCCTGCAAGCTAGCGAGGAGTCCTCCTCTATCATCCGGATCCTTCTGAAGGAACTCCGCGACTCTCTCTTTCGCCTCTTCCCTCCGGCCGAGCTGGAACAGGGCGAAGGACGTCTGGAAGGCCCAGAGCGACGGGTAGAACAGCTGCGCATCGCGAAGAGCCGCTAAGGATTCTTCGTATCTGCCCTGGTACAGGAGATTGATGCCCACGCGGAAGCGGGCCCCGGTGTGCAACGGGTCGAGGGCCACGGCTTTCTGGACCTCCTCCGCGGCCTTGTCGAGCAGGCAGACGTGGTTGTACAGGTTCGCGAGCTGGTGATGCGCCTCGGCAAGGTTGGGGTTCAGCTCGAGCGCGTGACGATATTGCTGCACCGAGCGCTCATACGCCCAGTGATTGGTAGGGGATGACAAGAGAAAGCCGCGGGCCACATAGGCCTCGGCGAGGTTCGGGTCCAGTTGAAGCGCCTTCTGCACGGCCGCGAAGGCTTTCTCCTCCCATTCCCTGTTCTGCGGTTCGACGCCGAACGCGCGACGTTGGTACGCGGAGCCCAGTGCGGCGTGGGCAGCCGCAAAGTTCGGATCAAGTGTCACGGCCTTTTCCAGGAGCCGAATGGCTGCTCCATTGTCGTCCCGTTTGCCGACGTGGGACTGCGCACGTAGGTAATGGTCGAAGGCCTCCGGACTCACCGACTGACTCCGCGAAAGGCGGGCCCTCTCCGGTGGAGTCAGTTGGACATCCATCTGGCGTGCCAGGTCACGTGCAATCTCGATCTGTAGAGCCGAAAGCGCGCCCACGTCGCGATCATATGACCTGACCCACCGGTGCCGGTCTGTTGCTGCCTCGATTAATTCCGCCGTGATCCGAACCTGTTCGCCGGCGCGTCGGACCGTGCCCGTGACTACGGTGTCCACTTTGAGTTCTCGGGCAATCTCGGGCAGAGGCGTCTTGTCCGTCTTGTAACGCATTGCCGACGTGCGCGAAATGACGTGAAGCGCGCTCACCTGAGCAAGTTCCGTTGTGAGGGCGTCGGTCATGCCGTCGGCGAGATACTCCTGGGAGGGATCTCCTGTCATGTTTTCCAGTGGCAACACCGCGATCGCTTCGATCCGCATCGCATGGGCACTGCTGGAATACGTTCCCTTCCATACGTTCACCGCGAATCCGAAAAGCAATGACAGAACGAGAGCCGCTGTGCCCGATGCAGCCCATCGACTTCGCCACCATGGGAGAAGAGCGCCTACAGCTGTCACTGATCCAGCCTGGTCATTTCCGGACGGCCCTGGAGATTTTTCCCGTGCGGCCAATGGGTCGGGAATAGCCTCGCTTTCTACTTGGG
>Ga0137366_10000517_pt1 | contig 25685 bp, 14 predicted proteins | sample SagtaG_8_FD_104938 | JGI IMG/M metagenome (GOLD analysis project Ga0137366, IMG submission 104938) | Vadose zone soil microbial communities from Sagehorn Ranch, Mendocino, California, USA - Sage1_L_60_16 metaG | ecosystem: Environmental > Terrestrial > Soil > Vadose zone | place: USA...
CCCGATGCCGGGTTAGCTCAGTTGGTAGAGCAGCTGATTTGTAATCAGTTGGTCGGGGGTTCGACTCCTCTACCCGGCACCAGATCGCAACGTGCGTAGTGCGCACGGACGCCCGGTTGTTTGTTGTTCTTGTAATGTGCCCGTACTAAACTAGTCTCGCTAGGGAAATTCAGAGGCAAGGATGCGTCGGCCGCCAAGAATCGCAGTCTTGATTGCATTGCTCGCCGCCGCGGCGGCTTGGGTTGCGATCGACCTTCGCGGCCCGGCCGCGCCGACTTCGGCAAAAGCTCCGGCATCGGGTGCCTCCCAGGAACCCGAGCACGCCGCCGCACCTGCGTCGGAGGCAAAACAGCCCGGAATTCCTGCCCGTTCCACTCTCGGCAGGATCGCCGCCGATCCGTTTTCCGCGCAATCCTGGTTGCCGCGGCGCAAACCGGCCGCCGTTTCCGCACCGCCGGTTGCCGTCGTGCCGCCGCTGCCGTATCGCTTCGCCGGTCAGTTTCACCGCGATTCCGGGATCGAAGTGTATGTTGCGCGGGGCGAGGAAGTTTTCGCGGTCAAGGAAGGCGACACTCTCGACGGCCAGTACAAGGTCGACTCGGTGAGCGCTACCGAGGTGAGCTTTGTTCACCTTGCTTCCGGCACGCGTCAGACGATGCAGTTCAGCGCGCTCAAGGAAGAGGAGCTCACCGCGCAGGACGGACCGCCAGCGCCGAGAGCGCCGGCCGCCGCCTCGGCTTCTCCGCCGCCGCCAGCGCCGGTGGCAAAACTGATCCCCGCCCCCACTCAGGGAGCTTCCTCCGCTGACAACTCGATACCCGGCAAGACCGGGCCTGCGCAGCTGCGCTGGGAGGGGCCGGCGAGCGCGAGGGCGGGCGCGAGCTTCAACGTGTCCTTGCGCGTGACCTCGGGCGAGCAGATCCGCGCGGCGCCGATGCAGCTACGCTTCGATCCCGCGGTGCTCGAGTCCGTGTCGGTTCGACCCGGCCGCTATTTCAGCGCGGAAAAGACGGGAAGTTTCGGCTACCGCGTCAACCCGGACGGCTCGATTTTCGTCGGCGTCTCGAACCAGACGCCGACGCCCGCGTCCGACGCCGAAATGCTCGTGCTCACCTTCAAGTCCATCAAGGCGGCCGCTGCGGAGATCAGCGTCGCCTCGCTCAACCTTCAAGGCGCGGCGGGGCGCGCGATCGCCTACAACAGCCTCACGCCTTTCAGAACGACGATCACTCCGTAGATTCCCTGGCGATGGACTTGTCGCGCTTCGTCGCAGCGCTCGCTGCGGCGTGCTCTCTGGCGCACGCGCACGCGGAATGCGCACCGGCCGAGATCCTCGATCCTGTTCGAAATTCGACCATGCACGGCGCGCGGCCCGAAATCAGATGGGGCGGGTTGTCCGGCGTGAAGGTCTATCGCGTGCAGATAGAAAGCCGGGTTCCGGAAGGACAAGTGATCGAACGCATCGATACCCGGGTCGGCGGCACGCGCTTCGTTCCTCCGCGGCCGCTCACCGATCGGCGGGCGACGGTAAAGCTGCTCGTTACCGCCGACTGCCCCGAGCCGACTAGCATCGCGACACGCCCCGCGTGGTTCTTCGTCGACATGGCGCCGAACTGCTCGTCTGTCCAGAAGCTCTCTTTCTCAGGCGCGAGCGCGTCCAAGGTCGAGTGGGCACGGACGAGCGGTGCGACGCGCTACGAAGTCGAGGCCTATTCGGTTTCAGACGGCCGATTGATCGCGCGCAAGGAAACGACAGTCGCTTTGGCAGAACTGCCGCGCGCCGACACGCCGTTGATCGTCGCCGTGCGTCCGCGCTGCGAATCGGTCGTCGGTGAAGCCGCCTACGGATTCTTGCCTGCGTCGCGCTGATTCGAGTCCTGCGTTGCGGCAAACGCCTGTCGCATCACCCGCTCGGCAACTCTCCTGCCCAACCGCAGCCCTTGTTCGTTGTCGCTGCGATAGTGGATGCCGCCCCAAAGGCGCGACATGGCGGCTTCTTCGGCATACGCGTGCAGTTCGGATCGGCGCTCCGTGAAAAACGCCGTCAGTGCCGCCTCCGCCGCTCCCGACACCGAGGCGTGACCCGATACATAGGAGGGATGGGGCGGCGTAATCAAGTGGGGAAGGAAATTCGCATCGAAGCGCTCCCGAATGACGGTGACGGGGCGAACTCTCCACCAATGGTATTTTGCCCGCCAGCAGGCGATGGCCGCATCGTTCATCGCGATGTTGAGCGCGGCAAGAACGCGCGCAGCCGCCGCCGGATCGAGCTTTTCCGAGCGGATCAACTCGATCGCACGCCGGTTCCAAACCCCGGGCGGGGTGACCGATCCGGCCTGCAGGTTCCAATCGTCGGCGATCGCCTTTTGTCTCGGCGTCAGGTTTTTCCAGACGCGATAGACCTCCTCGGCTTCCGTCCAGAACTCTGGGGAATCGTATACAGCTGGAGGCGGAGGCTGGATATCGCTGCTTTCCCGCACCCACGGACTCCATTCGCCGGCGAGCGGCTCCTGCGGAACATGGATGTTGAGCGGCGGGGTCGCGCGCCACCGCCCGGGGTCGGGGCTGAGCGGCGGCGGCGCCGCAGTGCGACGGTCGGAACCGTCGGTGAGCGCGCGGCGGATCGCGTCGCCGGCGACCTGCTCTCCTATTTGAAGCTCACGCTCGAGCTGCGCGGGTCCGACGCGTCGCGCGCCGGCCCAGGCGTGGCTCAATGCCAGCCCCTTGCCCTCGATCCAGCCTACCGATTCGTAGGGATAAAGATAGGCGAGGGTAAGGCTCGCCGCGCGGTGAGCCGCTGCCAATCCGGCCGTGGCGCTGCCGGAATCGCGAGCCGCGAGCACGAAGGCATCGTGCATGGCTGCGTGTACCAGGGCGAGTGCGCGCACCGCGCGCTGAGGATTCTGCTGATATTTCTGAATCAAGCGCAGCGTTTGCTCGGTCCAGGCGAGTAGCGACTGCGTCGCGTCGGAATCGCCGATGGCGGCGCGCACAGATTCATCGGGTAGACCCGACAAGGTGTGTAAGGAAAACCCGACAGGCGACGATCCGGATTCCAGCCAACGGGGCCAGGCTGCGGGATTTTCGCTTGGGACAGCAGCGAAAGTTTTTTCCGCAATCAGCAGTGCCGCAATCAAAAAGAGCGAGCGCAGCGGCAAATCGGCCGTTGAAACGGTTCGAGACAATGCGATGGCGTCCAATGTGTTACGCAAACTTACGAGAGATTGAATTAGGTTCTGGGCTCGCATTTGTTCGACTCAAGACCCCTGCAGGTTTCGACAGGGTATCGGAAAGATTGTCTTTCCTGTACTCTGCGTGGACTCGCGAAGCTCGTCGTAGTAGCAAATGCTTATGCACCGGAGAATTAGAAAAGCAAGAAACTAGGCGATCGCGCGCCGCCGGTCAAATCGGTGAGCGAGCGCGAATCGACACAACGTAGAAAGTTGCGCACCGGCCGGAGGAGGCCTGCGTTGCTTGAAGAAAGCAGAGAGTCGTCGAGTTCAGCCGGCAAGAGTGGAGGAGTGCTCAAGGCAGCGTTTCTTTGCGCTCTTGCTTGTCTCATCGGTGTCATCGGCTCGGCGCAGCTCAACGCCGGCCAGGAGCGCTACGACTACGACGCGCTCGGCCGGCTCGTGCGTGTGATCGACGAGCAGGGGCGCGTCACCGAGTACGTCTACGACGCCGCCGGCAACATCCTGCAGGTCATCACCGGCGGCACCGCGCAGGCGCCGGCGATCACGGCGATCAGCCCGACCTCGATACGCCGCGGCGGAACCGCACAGGTCACGATCACCGGCAGCGGGTTCACCGGAGCCGAAGTCAGCGCGAGCGATCCCGGACTTGATATCAGCGGCGTTCAAACCGCTGCGACTCAGATCAGCTTTTCTCTCGCGGCGACCTTGACGGCAACGCTGGGACTGCAACAAATCAGCATCAGAAGCGCCGCGGGTACCGCGAGCGCGAACATCTCTGTCAACCCCGCTCTGCCGAGGCTCGGCATGAGCCCGCAACCCGTCGCCGTTCCGCCGGACAATGTGGCGCGCAACTTCTTTGTAACCCTCTCGAGCGCCGACAGCATCGATTACGTCGTTACGCTCGCCTCCGTCAACCCCGCGGTCGCCACGGTTTCGCCCGCGAGCGTCACCATCCCGGCCGGCCAGACCCAGGCCTCTGTCAGCATCACCGGGAAATCGACGGGCAACACGACCATCAGCGTCAGCGCGGCCGGCCTCGCGAGTGCTTCGGTGCCGGTGTTCGTCACGACCGAGTTTCTGGGCTATAGGACCAATTTGGCGCTGCCGCTCGGCGTCGTGCTGCAGTCGCCGACTACCGTAACTTCGACCGTCCGCGGCCCGTTTGCGAGCAAGCTGGTGGGTGTAGTTAAAGGCGCTTACGTGAGCGGTGTTACTCCGAATACGATGGTTCAGGGTACAACGGCCAATGTGGTGATCAGCGGCAATGAGCTTGGTGGGGTCACGGGAATCACTCTTTTTCCAGGAGAGGTCGTCAGTACCGTAGGGGGAACCAGCATTGTTCCTGCTCCGCTTGGTCCGTTCAGCGTAGCGCCTGATGGCCGTTCGATAACAGTGGCCGTGCCTGGGGGACTCCTGGGGGTGAACAGGCTGGTGCTCACCGGCACGCAACAGCCGTACCTCCCAGTTCCGCCCAATGCCGACCAGATCCTCGTCACGCCTCCGCCACCGGAGATTTTCTCGATCGATCCGATCTTTGGGGCGGTCGGGACGACGGGAATGCTTCTCCAAATCCACGGTCGCAACCTCTTAAACCCGCAGGCGGTGACACTCACGCCTGGAACTGGGATTTCGGTGGATGCAAACCCCTCAAATCCCCTCATTTTCACACAAGGGCAGGGCTCTGGTTTTTCTACGTCGACAACCGATGTGAATGTCAGACTATCGATTGCGCCGAACGCGCCGGCCGGCGACCATGTCGTGCGTGTCGTCACGGCCGCCGGAGCATCGGACCCGACAGCCACGCCTGCGAATACCTTCAAGGTAGTCAGAGAAATCGTGGGAGCCATCACGCCGATCGCATCGCCGCTCCTCGGCGTCGTTCTGCAGGACGCGACCCCCCCGCCGGTCGCAAGCCAAAACGCGTTCGCTTCGCTTGTCGGTATCACGGTAGGCAGCGTGGTCACCGGCCTTGACCCGGCGGTAGGCATCATCGACCGGACGACCGCGTTGACGCTGACGGGCAACGAGCTGCAGGGCGTCACTTCGGTGCAGCTTTCCCCGCCTGACGGCGTAACGCTTGGCGTGCCAAGCGTGAGCGCCGACGGCAAATCGGTGACAGTGAGCGCGACCATCGCGGCGAACGCGCCGCAGACGATACGCGCCGTGCGCGTCCTGGCGGGCACCGCTTCAGTTCCATTCTCCAACCCGATCTCGGCGCAATTCCGCGTGAGCGCGCCGCCGCCCGTTTTTGATTCTATTACCCCCAATTTTCTGAAGACGGGTACTGCTGTCACGCTGACTATTCTCGGGCGCAACTTCCAGAACGCAAGCGCCGTTGCGGTAACGCCGCCCACTGGCATCAGCATCACCAATCCGCCCGCGGTCGATCTCACCGGAACTCAGTTGACGGTGACGCTGAGCGCAGCCGCCAACGCGGCCACCGGCCCGCGTGCCGTCACGGTGACGACCCCGGGAGGTACCTCATCGGATGTCTTGACCGCTGCGAACACGATTACGATCACTCCCACAGTCATACTCTCAGTCACGCCGGTCGCGTCGCCGGTACTCGGCGTGGTCTTGCAGGACAACACTCCGCCGCCGCCACAGATCGTCGGCCCGGTCAGCGCGCCAACGCTCGGCGTGGTGCTCCAGGATCCCAATCCACCGCCCGCGCCGACCACGTTCACCACCGCGCCGAACGTCGGGGTGGCCGTCGGCCCGATCGCAACCGGCGTTTCCGCGCCGCCGCTTTCGCCGAGTACGTCAGGCACGCTGACGATTTCCGGCTTCGCCCTGAACGACGTGACGAGCGTTGCGATCGTACCCTCCGCCAACATAACGGTTGGCGCACCTGTTATCGCGCCCGACGGCAGTCAGGTATCGGTGCCGATCACCGTTCAGGCGGGCGCAGCGGCGGGCCTGCGCGGCGTGCAGGTGTTTCGCGGAACGAGTCCGGTCGAGTTCGCGCCGCCGGGAACGAATACCTTCAGGATCGGAGTGGGCGCGCCGAACATCGACTCGATCACGCCGATCCTCGCGAGCCGCGGGGAGACGTTCACCATGATCATCCGCGGCCAGAACTTCCAGGGGGTCACCGCCGTGACCGCCACGCCGAGCGCCGGCATGTTCATCGACAACGTACCGGTGGCGAGCGCCGACGGCACGAGCGTCACCGTGCGGATCGGCATCGCCTCGGATACGCCGCTCGAAGCGAAGGTCATTCAAATCATCACGCCCTCCGGGGCCACACGCCCGGATGCCGTGCCCGCCAATACTTTTACTGTGCAACCGTAGGAGGTCGCCATGCACACAAACCGTTTTTTCAACCCAGCCTCGACTGAAGGAAGGAGTGCAACCATGAAGACGCGAGCAAGAGCCATCGCCGTCGCGCTCGCCGTCGGCGCGTGCTTCGCGCCCGGCGTCGCCTCGGCCTTCAACAGCGGCAGCACCGGAGCGGACGGTGCTTTCACGCCGACCGTCAACACCAATCTCACGCTCCCGCCGAGCGGCATCTTCAATTTCACGACGGTGACTATCCCTTCCGGCGTGACCGTGAAGTTCCTCAGAAACACGACCAACACGCCCGTGGTCATTCTTGCTACAGGGGATGTGAACATCGCGGGAGTGCTGGACGTCAGCGGGACTGGGTCACCCGGCGTCGGCTCCGGCGGCGACGGGGTTACCGGCGACGACGGCGCGCCAGGCCTTGGTGGGCCGGGCGGTTTTGATGGCGGTCGCGGCGGCCTAACCCAGGGAACGCGCCGAGGCGGCGACGGCCTGGGGCCCGGCTCAGGTACCGGCGGTCAAGTGACCGCCGACTGCAACGGCAACCCCATAAGCGGCAGCGGCAGCGGGGGCGGGTTTGGTACCGCAGGCGGCCCTGGAGGGGGTTGTTTGATACCCTTGCCGGGTGGAGCGACCTATGGCACGACCCAAGTCCTTCCCCTCATAGGGGGATCGGGAGGGGGAGGCGGAGCGGGTAGTCCCTCTTTTGCCGGATCCGGCGGTGGCGGTGGCGGAGGCGCGATCCTCATCGCGGCCTCCGGCACCGTTAGCGTGACGGGCCCGATCAACGCCAATGGGGGATCGTCAGGCGCATCGAATGGAGGTGCGGGCGCGTCAGGCGGAGGCGGCAGTGGCGGGGCGATCCGCATTGTCGCCACTACGATCAGCGGAAACGGCTCGATTACCGCAGTCGGCGCCGAGGCGGGATCCGCGTCCGGCTCTGGGCGCGGCGGCGCAGGCGGCACGGGACGCATACGCCTCGAAGCCGAGACTTTCACTCGCACGGCAGCCACCAACCCCGGGTTCACCGCCCCACCCGCAGGCACTGCGCCGGGCCCGGTGTTCGTCGCGGGAACGCCGACGCTCACGATTTCGAGCGTCGCGGGAGTGAGCGCGCCGGCGAGCCCGACCGGCAACGCCGATATCACGCTTGCAGCGACTACGCCCAACCCGGTCACGGTCGTCTTCACGACTACCGGCGTCCCGGTAGGCAACACCGTTCAGCTCACGGTGATCCCCGCTTTCGGTGACAGGACCGTTGCCATCACCCCTGCGCTCACGGGTTCCACGGCGAGCGCCACGGCGAGCGTGTCTGTAAACCTGCCCGTGGGCCCGAGCGTGCTCTCGGCGCAGACCACGTTCACGGTGGTCGCCGCGCTGGGCGATCTGCTGCAGAACTTCGCCGGCAACGAGCGCGTGGAAAAAATCACCTTGAGCGCGACCCTCGGCGGCAAATCGAAGGTGAAGCTGATCACGGTTTCGGGCAAGGAGTACGACGCGCCACCGGAAGCGATGCGGATCGCGGCGATGGGAGGATGACGCGCGGCGCAACCGATGACGAGTGAACACGAGGGAGAAGGAAGAACAACCATGCGTTCAGCGATAGCGAAGATGAACCGATCCGCGCTGTGGCGGGTCGCGGCGCTCGTCCTGCTGTTCGGGCAAGCGGCGGGCGCGCTTTCGCAAACGCCGGACACGCTGGTCTTCGGTCCGAAGCTCTATCAGCGCAGTGGCAAAGTGGTCACCGTTACCGACACCTTCAGCGTTCCGAGCAGCGTCGCCGCGCCGTTCAATCTGCATATCCAAAACGGCGACGCGAGCGGCGCGCATCGCGTGACCTCGGCCACCGTGACGCTGAATGGGGTGCAGGTGATCGGCGCCAGCGATTTCAGCGGCCCCGCGCCGTCGCTCGATCGAACGGTCACTTTGAGCGGCGGCAACAACGTCCTGGCCGTTCAGATTGTGGAACCCTCGGGCGGCCTGTTCACGCTGAGCATCCTCGGTACGCGCATACCCACTGTGCCCACGAGCCTCACGCCCAATCCGCTCGTGATCACCGCGGGCGCCTCGGGCAACCTCACGGCGGCGCTCGCGCCCGCGCCGATCGCGTCCGGTGTGCTTGCAGTTGCGAGCGCCAACACGGGCGTCGCCACCGTTCCGGCGTCTGTGGCGTTCGGCGCCGGCCAGACCTCCGTCACGATTCCCGTTTCAGGAGTTGCACCGGGCAACGCCACCGTTACGGCAAGCCTGAACGGCACCACCGCGAGCGCCACGGTGCAGGTGACGACCGCGCCGCCGACGATAACCAGCCTCGCCCCGAGCATGCTCACCGTGACGCAGGGCGCGAGCGGCACTCTGACCGTGACGATCTCGGCGGCGCAGAGCGCGGACACGTCGGTCGCGCTCGCATCGAGCGCCTCGAGCGTCGCCTCGGTGCCCTTCTCCGTCCTTGTTCCGACAGGAGCCGTGAGCGCTCCGATTCCGGTCAGCGCGGTCGCGCCGGGGACGGCGCAGATCACCGCGAGCCTGAACGGGTCGTCTGCTTCGAGCCAAGTCAGCGTCAACGCGGCCCCGCCCACGGTGGTGTCGCTCCTTCCCGCGACCTCGATGGTGACCCTCGGCGCGAGCACCACGCTCACGCTCACCATCTCGTCGGTGCAGGCCACCGACACGTTGGTGCCGCTCGCGGCCTCACCCGCCGGCATCGTTTCGATCGCGGCGAGCGTCACCGTGCTCGCCGGGCAGACCACCGCCTCGGTCGCGGTCGGCACGATTGCCCTCGGTCAGGCGGGCATCACCGCCAGCCTGAACGGCACAACGGCCTCGGCCGTGGTCAACGTCGTGGCCCCGCCCGTGGCGGTCACGGCATTGGAGCCCGCGACCTTCACCATGAACGTGGGGGCGACGAGCAGTTTCACGGTCACCATCAACGCGGCGCAATCCACCCCCACCGAGATTGCGCTCGCGGTCGATAACCCGTCGGTGCTGCAGATCCCCGCTTCGGTGACCGTCACGCAAGGGGCAACCAGCGCGGTGTTCACCGCCACGGGCCTCGCCGTGGGGAACGCGGTGATCACCGCTCAAGCGAACGGCACCTCGAAGACTTCCAGCGTGCACGTCTCGCCGCAAGCCGCGGCGATCGTGTCGCTCCTGCCGAATCCCTTGCCGTTGCAAGAAGGCGCCACCGGCACGCTCACGGTCACCATCAACGTCGCGCAGGAGGCGGACGCCGTCATCGCGCTGGCGAACGATGCGCCGGCGGTGGCGCAAGTCGCCGCGAGCGTGACCGTCCCCGCGGGGGTGATCTCCGCGCCGATCCCGGTGAACGCTCTTGCCACCGGCACGGCGAACGTGACCGCCTCGGTGAACGGCACCAGCGCCGTAACCCTGGTGCAGGTGACCCCGCCGCCGCCGGTCGTGACCAGCATCACCCCCACGGCGCTCACGCTGCCGAAAGGCACGCCGGGCACGTTGCGCGTCACGGTCTCGCGCGTGCCGAGCGTGGCGACTGCGGTGACGCTCTCATCGAGCGATATGAGCGTCGCTTCGGTGCCGCCCTCGGTCAACATTCCGGCGGGCGCCTTGTTTGCCGACTTCCCGGTCGCCTCCAACGCTGTGGGCCAGGCGACGATCACCGCGAGCTTGAACAGCGGCTCGGCCACGGCGACGGTCACCATCACGGCGGCGGAGCTCACGGCGCTCACGTTCTCGCCGCAGACGCCGACGATCTACGCGGGCGAGACGCAGCAGTTCACCGCGACCGGAACGATGACCGACGGGACGAGCCAGGATTTCACCGCGCGCGTGACATGGAGTTCGAGCAACACGAGCGTCGCGACTGTCAACGCCGCGGGCCTGGCGAGCGCGCTCGCCGCGGGCACGAGCACCCTCGGTGCGAGCTTCAGCTTCGTCACAGTGATCGACGGCAGCACCCAGACCGTCTCAACGAACACCGTGCTTACGGTAAAGCAACAAGTGGCGCTCGTTCTCAGCGCGCCTACCACGACGCTGATTGTTGGCGCGAGCACCGCCGTGACGATCACATCCAGCGACCCGGCGCCCGCCGGCGGGTCGACTGTGATGCTCACGCAGACAGGTACAGGCAGCGCCGCGTTTCCGCCCGCGGTGCAGATTGCGGCAGCCGGCACGACCACCACCTTCACGCTGACCGCGAGCGCGGCAGGAGATGTCACGGTCACCGCGACGGCCTTCGAGCGGCTGCCGGGGTCGATCACTTTTAATATCCAACCGCCGCTCCAGATAACTACTGTCACACCCGCGAGCGGCGCGGTGGGCACGATTGTCACCTTGCAAGGCTCGGGCTTCGATCCGGTGCCTGCGAACAACCAACTCGTCTTCCCCGGCATCAACAACACGACTGTGCCTGCCGTGACGTTGAGCGCGACAGCGACCGTCATCACCACTCAAGTGCCGCCGCTCGCCGATTCCGGGCCGATCACCCTTACCAATAGCCGCGGTACGACGAGTAGCCCGCCGTTCACCGTCACGCGCGAGCAGGACTATCAACTGGTGGCGAGTCCCGCGAATGTCACCGTGCCGCAAGGCGCCTCGAGCGCGGTGCAGGTGCAGCTCTCCTCGACGGGAACTAAGACCTACACGGGCCTCGTGACGCTCTCGGCGCTGGGGCTGCCCACCGGGGTCACGGCGAGCTTTGCGCCGGCGGCGACGCTCTCCGCGTTCCAGACGGGCACGGTTACCTTCGGCGCAGCGGCCACTGCAGCACCGGGCAATTACGCGGTAACCATCCGCGCCGATGCAAGTGAGGGCGGGCAGGTTTTCTCACGGAGCGCAAGCGTCAATGTCATCGTGCAGGCGATCACCGGTATCACGGGCATAAAGGGTCGGTTCGTCACGCCGGATAACCAAGGCATTGCCGGGGTCATCGTGCGCGCGGACATCAATGCAACGACGCAGCCGCAAACGGTGACCGATGCCGCGGGCAATTTCCTGCTGACCGGTCTGCCCGCAGGTCAAGTCACGCTGAGGATGGATGCAACACCGGCCAATCCGCTCTATCCGATCTGGCCCTACATTGTGACGCTTGCGGCGAACCAGATCAACGTCATGCCCGACTGGACGATCAATCCGCCCCCGAGCGCCGACAAGTTTGTTCCGATCGCGAATGCGGCACAGGATCAGACCATCACCGACGCGCGCTTCCCGGGCCTCGCGATCACGCTGCCCGCCGGGGTGACCATCACCGGCTACGACGGGGTGGTGAAAAGCCGCATCGCCGTCGAGAGGATCATGCCGGACAAGCTCCCGGTGTCGGCGCCGCCTTTCCCGATGCGCGAGGCCTATCAGCTCTATTTCGGGACGCCGATGGGCGGCATTCCCTCTGCGCCGATCCCGGTGACACTACCCAATGTAGGCGAGTTCGAGCCGGGCGATCAGGCGGAGATCTGGTACTTCGACGGCAGCCCGATGGGCGGGAGCGGGGCGTGGAAGCTTGCTGGACTTGGCACTGTCAGTGCAGACGGCAAGACCGTGGCGAGCAACGCGGGTGTGGGCATCCCGCGCTTCTGCGGGGTGTGCGGGTTGATGTCGCTCTCCTGCCCGCTGCCGCCGAATCCGCCGCAACCGCCGCCCAGAAATTGTCCAACCTGCGGCAAACCCATCGATCTGTTCACGGGGCAGGAGCTCATGAGCATGAATCTCATGAACTTGAGTGGGCTCACGCCGATCGATTTGTCGATAAGGTACAACCCAGTAGACGCGTTCAATGGACGCGCAGGGACGGTGGCGAGCTTCGGCTTCGGATGGGTGCTCAACTACGACATCGCGTTCCTGCCGTTCGATGGGGCACAGAAGCGACTCATTCTGCCGGGCTCGGTGTTCGTAAACTTTGTTAACGACGGTACGGGCACCTACAGGGTCGTTGACGACCCGCGCTTTGACGGGGCGACGATCCGCCAGATCGACGCTACGCTCACCCAGTGGGAGTTGAAGTTCAAGGACGGCCGCATGTTGCGCTTCTTGCCCTTTGCAGGGATCACCGGGGTGATCCGCGGCGGCCCTCCGACCTTCGTAACTGAGATGGTCGATACATCGGGGAATACCCTTTCCATCACGCGCCAGAGCAACGGACGCATCACGTCGATCGGCTCGCCCGAGCGCAACGTTATCATGAGCTATGGGACGAATGGCTTTGTGTCCGACCTCATAGACACCGCCAACCGCAAGATCCATTTCACCTACACGGCTACCAATCGGCTGGCTACGGTGACAGACGCCGATGGCAAAGTGACTAGCTTCACTTATGTGAACGACACCGAGATTACGCCTGACCCGGTATGCGGCCCGCAACCGACGATGGGCGAGCGCATCAAGACGGTGCTTTTCCCTGGTCGTGCCGCGGTGACGGAGAATTTCTACGGCTCCTCGCGTCGTATCTTACGGCAGCTCAGATATGATGGATTGGAGAACCGCGTCGCATACAAAGTTACCGGCGCGTGCGTCACGCACGTCTCCAATCCCGGAGCAACATGTCAGATAGGTTGCCCCGAGATCGACTCCTGGGACAACTTCCAGGCGGGCTGGCGCTTCCATGGTGGGCGAGTCATTGGGGTTAAGGTTACTGACCCGAACGGAAGTACGTACGGTTACGGCTTTAACCCCCGAGGCACGACGTCGGGGTACACCGATGCGCAAGGCCAAGTGACCCGCACTAAGTTCGACAGCAAAAACCGCCTAATCGAACGCACTGATTCGATCGGACGGACATGGAAATACCAGTACAACGACCGGGGCAACGTGACACAAACAGTTGACCCGTTGAATCGTATCGTCGACATCACCTACGACAGCAGGTGGAATAAGGTGGCAAGCATTACTCGCTATCTGCCCGACAATACGCCGGTGGTAGCGCAGTTCGAGTACGACGGCAGCACCGGCAATCTCACCAAAGCCACTGATCCTCTCGGTCATGCGACGAGTTACACGTACACGACGCAGGGTGAGTTGGCGACAGTCACGGTGCCGGAGAACCGAACGAGCACCTTTAGCTACAACGGAACGGGCGATCCCATTTCGACGACCGATCCCTTAGGGGGCGAGCAGCGCTTTGCGGCCGACGGCGCGGGGCGCATCACGAACGCGAGCGATGCTTTGGGGTTCACGACCCTCATCGAGTACAACGGGGAGAGTAACGTCACGAAGATCACTGACGCACTGGCTCAAGTGACACGCATGAACTACGACGCACAGGGGCGGCTTGCCGCGGTGGTCAACCCTCTCAACAATACCATTGAGTCCTACCAGTACGACTCGGGTGACCGTGTCGCACAACGAACGGATGCATTGAACAAGTCCACGCTTCTTAACTACGACAGCTTCGGGCGGATGGCGAGTATGACAGAACGCACCGGGCAGGCGACAACCTACGCCTATGACGCCCAGAATCGGACCACAGCAATCGCCTACCCGGACGGAGTTGCCCAGACACGAATCTATGACGCGTTGGGGCGGCTTGTGGAGATTCGCGAGCCGAGCAATGTCATCAGCTACGCCTACGACAACGTCGACCGCGTCGTCAAGGTGGTGACCGACGATGCAGCTGGACGCAACGAGGTGGATTACGAGTATGACACGTTTGACCGAGTGATCAAGAGAACGCTGAACGGCGCCGATCCAACCACCTATCTCTATGACAACGCCAGCCGCCCGTTGGCCATTACCTACCGTGGCCAGACTACGACTTACGCATGGGATAACGCCGATCGACTGACCAGAAAGACTCTGCCGGATGGAATTCAGCAGACGTTCCAGCATGATGATGCCGACCGCGTCACCCAGATTCAGTACCTAAGGCCGGACGCTACGGTAATCGAAACGATCACGTATGCCTATGACGCGAAAGGACAACGAATCTCGAAGTCTAGCGGTAGCGCGAGCCTGCAGGAGACGCCGATCACTGCTGTCTACGATGCCGCGAATCGCCTTACGAATCTTACACTCGCGGGACAGACGTTTAACCTCGCATATGATGACAACGGTAACTTGACCACTAAGATAGACCAGGGCAATCCCGGCAACGTCACCACCTACATCTGGGATGCTCGCAACCGGCTGACGGGGATCAACGCACCGGGCGTCACTGCAAACTTTTCTTATGATGCGTTCGGGAGGAGGAGTTCAAAGACGGTGAACGGCAACACCGTCGCCTACGTTTACGACGGTTCACAAGCAATCGGAGAAATCACGGGTGGTACCATCAGTGCGACATTGCTCACGACACTTGACATTGACGATGTGGTGGCACGTTACAGCGCGAGTGGCTACCGGACATACTTGACCGATGCTCTGGGCAGCGTGATCGCCCAGGCAAAAGACGACCAGAGCATCCAAAACTTCTATGCATACACTCCCTATGGCGAGACCGCCGCACTTGGGGACCATGAAGGCAATCCGATTCAGTACACAGCTCGAGAGAACGACGGCACGGGACTATACTTTTACCGGGCGAGGTATTACGACCCCGTACTAAAGCGGTTTATCCAAGAGGATCCAATTGGGCTTCGCGGTGGGCTCAACGGGTACGCCTATGTCCGCGGCAACCCCCTTAGCTTGGCTGACGCAATGGGGCTACTTCCGAACTGTATTACGTCGCGCATTAGCGAGAACACCCAATTTTCCTACGAGAAGGAGATAACCGATTCGTGGACAACCATCGTTCCCATTCCTTTTGGAACGGGCCCCGAGCCTGACCTCGGACCGCTCAAGCCTGGGAAACGACCACGGCCCAAGTCAGGGTGGGAATTGCAGCTATGGGAGATCGGATTTGTTGAATGGACAAGCTTCTTGGTAAAGACTGTTATTACAGTTGATCTCAGAACATGCTCGGAATGGAGAACTATCAAGGACGAATGCGGGAAAGAAAAGCCGTGGTTCTTTTTCGATGAACGCGAGATCAGGGGCGAGGAGAAAACGAAAATGGTTTTTGGTAAGTGGAAAGAGTGGTACGAACGCCTTGTGCTCAAACCAAGCCGGTAACTATAGGGAGATGTGACATGAGGGCTCCTTTGCTTGCCCTAGTATTGCTGGCTGTCACGTCCGTAGACTCGGCGTCGCAGTCAATTGGGGCGGGGTCGCCACACTCTCGCGCAGCGTGGTCGAAAGCGCTTGTTGCAAGTGATCTGCGAGCGTTTTCGGATCTCTTGTACGACGCCCAAAAAGCTTCATTCCCTTCGACTGCCAACGAAATTGCGGTTGGTGTAGCCCTACGTACGAATGATCTTCGACCTGCAGAACGAGAAGCCGCTCGCGTCCCGGAATTTCAGGTGGAAGCTGCGCACTACTTAGCGTTGGGCAGCAGGAGTGGCGCTATCAAGGTTGATAAAAACGCTCTGCGGAAGTTGGCGACGGGATTTGTTGGTAGAGGTCAATCACTCGAAACTAAGTCTCTTTCAACCTTGGCGCACCTGCAAGATCGACGCGATATCTCTACTATTGCGGCAGTCGCCGAATCTGAAGATCCCAATCGCTATCGCGTTGCGGTACACGCCCTGAGAGTTATGTGCCTCGAAGAGGCACAAGTAGCACTCGAGCAAGTCTTCAAAAAAAGTGAGTCACCGCAGAAGCAACAGTTCATACTCGATTCGCGCAAGCTGCTTGAAATTTGCAAGAGCGTACTTTAACGGACCTTCGTGAAGTTTATTCCATTTCAGTGATGGCTAACCTGCAGCGACGGTAGTCCCCTGACACCCGCGCCTGGCGGGTGTCTTCTTTCATCGCGGCATCGACGAGCACGGAAGCGTCCTCGCCGTCGTATCTCTTGTTCTCCGAACGGAAATTTTGGGCATTTGCAGAGAGTCAGTGCTTGTTTCAAAGAATCTTCGTCGGTATTCTGGCCGGGTTGCGGGCGTTTTCTGTGCTTGCCGAAATGGCAAGCGGTCCGCAGCGGTAGTTCCCTCAAAATAATAATCCGCAGCACCCAAGAAGCATAAATCTTTCAACCGCTGGGCGCCGAGCTTACTCGGTGGGGACCCATATTGCTGGTTGAAGGAGATGCGGCTATGAAAACCAAGTTTGTCGTTCCGTTGGTTTTGGCGTCAGCAGGAGTTTGCTTCCTGTTTTTCCAAATTGAGATCGCCTCCTCGGTCGGTTTTCTGGCCATCGATCCTGGCGTGCGCGTCGGACCCTCAGGCGCTGGCGGCCCAATCGCGGGGCTGAGCGATTCCGAGGTGAAATTTTTCGAGGTCGGCCTAGGAGATTTCGCAGAGGCAGATGGCACCAACGAGGGCCTCGGCCCGCGGATGAACCTGGACAGTTGTAGCGGGTGTCATCTGCAGCCCGAAGTCGGTGGGACGAGCCCGTTCGTGAATCCGCAGGTGGCCTTTGCGAACAAGATGAATGCGACCAACGCCGTTCCGTCGTTCGTCACGGCGAACGGGCCGGTGCGCGAGGCGAGGTTCGTGAGGAACCCCGACGGGACGCCTGACGGTGGTGTCCACGCTCTGTTCACCATCACCGGACGGGACGACGCGCCGGGCTGCATGCTCGGGCAGCCGGCTTTCGAGCAGGAGCTTGCGAACCGCAACGTCATCTTCCGGATTCCGACGCCGACATTCGGTGCGGGACTGATCGAAGAGATTCCGGATTTGGCGATCGTCGCGAACCGGGTGGCGAACGCGTCTACAAAGAGGCTGTTCGGGATCTCGGGCCGAGTCAACAAGAACGGCAATGACGGCACGATCACTCGGTTCGGGTGGAAGGCCCAGAACAAGTCGCTGCTCTTGTTCTCGGGCGAGGCGTACAACGTGGAGATGGGGATCACGAACGAGCTGTTTCAGAACGAACGTGATGAAACACCGACCTGCCAGTTTACGACGGGCCCGAACACCGTTACCAACACCACCGGCGCGACGCCTCAGGAGACAATCAGCGCGATCGAGAAGTTCACCTTCTTCATGCGTTTCCTCGCACCGCCGGCGCCTTCTCCCGATGCGCCCGGAGGGGCCGCGTCCGTCGCAAGAGGCAAAACTCTGTTCAGCCAAATCGGGTGCGCGCTTTGCCATACGCCTACCCTCTACACGGGCAATTCGACTGTCGCCGCGCTTGGCAATCAAACCGTGAATCTCTACTCCGACTTGTTGGTCCACGACATGGGGATAGGCCTGGCCGATGGCGTGAGTCAGGGCCGAGCGGGGCCGAGGGAGTTTCGCAGCGCCCCGCTCTGGGGGTTGGGGAAGCGGGTATTCTTCCTGCACGACGGACGGACCTCGAACCTCATCGAGGCGATCGAGGCGCATCAGAGCGGAAATGTTTTTTTCGGCACGGCCTCTGAAGCGAACCTCGTGACAAGCCTCTACAACGTCCTGTTGGAAGGCCAGAAGCAGGATCTTCTCAACTTCCTGCGGTCGCTATAACAAGGGCGATACCGATAACCCGCGCCGATGAGAAGTCGGCGCGGCTTTTTTTGTTTTGCGAAACGGAGCGCGCGTAACAGCATCCGCTGCGACCTGCCCGGGTCGATATTCGCCGATCAGGATTTCTTTTGCGGCTCCTGCAGATCGCGAACCTCGGTATTCATCCGCACGTCCTTGCGCCTGCGCTTGACGAGGAGTTTCCCGGTCTCGAAATAATCGCCTTTTACCGCAAGCTCCGCCGCGCGCTCCAGCTCGTCCGGCCACTCGCCGAGCGAGTAGCCGAACCACGGCGATTCGGGTTTGAGTTTGGGCAGGCCCAGCTCCTCCCAGATTGCCTTCGCGCGCTCCATGTACTCGCGCTTGGGCAGCGAGATCGGCGGGAAATCCTCTTTCATCGTCGCATCGATCAGGACCGAAGCGTCTTCGCCGTCGTTGCGTTTGCTCCTCGGTCCGTGCCCCTGGTCGCGGTGGTGAAGAATCTGAAGGTCGAGCGCCGGATTCGCGCGGTAGGACATGGCCCAGAGCAGTGCGTCCGCGTTGTCCGGGTCGATGTCTTCGTTCACGGCGACCACGTACTTGCCCGCCGCGCGGTTCCACGCAGCGGCGCCGTAGAGCGCGCGCCAGATCTCCGTCCTCGGCGCCTTGCGGTCCATGATGAGCACCACCACCTTGCGCAGATTGGTGAGCGGCTCGTGCATCGAAACGCGCTTCACGCCCTGGATGCCGAGCGTATTTCGCAGGTGATGGGTATAGAGCGGCTCGAGCGCGACGCGCTTGATCAGGCTCGACTCGCTCGGGGTCACCTGCGAGATGATCGAGGTGAGGACCGCGTCCTTGCGCCGGGTGATGCAGGTCACCTCCATGAAGGCGTTGTACTCCTGCAAGTTGACGTGCCCGTGCGACTCTCCGAACGGGGCTTCGGGCTCGAGATACTCGGTGTCGATATAGCCTTCGACGACGATCTCCGCTTCGGCAGGCACGAGCAGGTCGACGGTCTTCGCCTTTACGACGTTGATCGGTGCGCCGACGAGCCCTCCGGCTACGTGCAGCTCGTCCAGCGCCTCCGGCACTTTCTGCGCCGAGGCAAACGCCACGCACGGCGGCGCACCCAGGATCACTGCGGCGGGCAGCTTCTCGCCGCGCGCCTTCATTTTCTCCCAGTGGGTGTAGATTCCGGGCCGCAGCTCGAGCGACGGATTCATCCCGAGCCGGCGCGGCGCCTTCACCTGCCCGCGGTAGATGCCCATGTTCTGCACGCCGGTGTCCGGGTCCTTGGTGATGTACTGCGAAAGCGTCGTGAACGGCGCGATGTCCCAGCCCGGCGTCGAGATGGGAATGGGAAGGCCGTCGAGACCCATGCCCGGCTTGTCGAGATCGCCGCCCTGGATCACGACCTCATGGCAGGGAGCGTCCTCGACGACCCGCGGCGGGATCGGCTTCGCCATCGCGCGGTTCCAGATCTCGTTGATTCCGTCGAGGGCGCAGCCCATGCCGATGCGGTAGATCTCGCGGCTCGCGGCGAGCGCGCCGACCACGACCGGAATCTCGTATTTGCGTCGCTTGCCGTCGGTCACCTGGGTGAACAGGAACGCTTTTCTGTCCGGCTCCTCGATGCCGCCGCGGAATTGCCAGCGCACCAGCGGATGCATCTCGGTGTCTTTGTTGATCGGCCGATCGACTGTGATCAGCAGCCCCGCGCGCTCGAGCGCCTCCAGGTGCTCGTGCAGGTCGGGATAGGCGCGCTTCGACGCAGTGCCCGCATCGCGGCGCTGCGGTTCGGGCGTCGAGCCGATTTTGGATTTCTTCGCCATAGGCGGGCGCCTTCAGTGCAGGAAGTATATCAACGCGACGACGACGGGAACATCGCCACGCCGAGGCCGTTCGCCAGCGCCTGGAGCTCGTCGTAAGTCGCGTGCGGAATCGGGATGCCCTCACTGCTGCGACGCTCGAATGTCCGGCGGCCGCGCTCGCCGGGCATGAGAATTTCCCCTGCATCCGGATCGACAGGCAGGGATTTCAGCGCTTTCACCAAACGCTCGACTTCGCTCCGGAAGTTTAGAGGATCGCCGAACTGCGCCAGGTCGATCGCCATGACGAAGCCGTTCTGGCGGTGCCGGCACCCTTCGGGGGTGCCTTCCAGGGACTCGGCGAGCAGGGGGTTGGCCGCGACGAGGCTCGTAATGCATTCGATCATGAGAGACAGGCCCGAGCCTTTGGGGCCGGCCATCGGCAACGGAATCTGCGCGGCCTGGGGATCGGTCGTCGGCTTGCCGTCCTTGTCGAGGGCCCAGCCAGCGGGTATCGGCTCGCCCGTTCTCTTCGCCTGGTTCAGCTTTCCCATCGAAACGACGCTCGTGGCCATGTCGAGCACCAAGGGCTCTGCTCCCGGGACCGCGATCGAGATCGGGCTGGTGGACACGCCCGCTGCACGCGTGCCGTGATAGACGACATTGGGCCAGGATGCCGCAAGCGCAATCGCGGCCATGCCCTCGCGCGCGGCGGCGAGCGTGTAATAACCGAGCGCCGCGGTGTGCGTGGTTGCCCGGACCAGCGCGAGCCCCACGCCCGCGTCCCGTGCCTTGCGCACGGCCTCGGCCGTTCCCCGCATCATCGCGATCGGCCCCGCCGCGCGATCGGCTTCGATCAGGACCGAGGCGGGCGTCTCGGTTCGGACCACGATTTCGGGCCTCGGGTTCATGTCGCCGGTTTCGATCAGATCGACATAGCGCGGGATTCTCATAACCCCGTGCGTGTCCACGCCCCGGAGATTCGCCCAGACGAGGACATCGGCGACGACCGCCGCATCGGCCCGGGGCATGCCGGCACGCGCGAAGACGTCCGTCGCGAAGCGCTTGAGCCCCTCGGCCGGGGCGGTCGGCGCCGCCTGGCCGGCGCGCAATTGCGTCTTGCTCATTCCGGGATCAGACCCGCGGGAAAGTATTTGGCTAGCCAATTGCGCACGAGGTCGGCCACCAGCGTGTTCCCTTCCGAGAACATGAAATGGTCGACGTCGGCGATGAGGTGGAGATCGGTCGGCTTTCCGGCGCGCTCGAAAAGCTCGACCGACTGCTCGGTCGGCGTCACGGAGTCGTTCGCCGAATGCAGCAGCAGCAGCGGCCGCGGCGCGATCCTCCCGACGACCTCGTTTGCGTTGAACGCGTGCATGGTTTCCACCACCTCGAACGGAAACTCCATGATCGAGCCCGGCGCGAGGTTGCCGCGCAGGCGCGGCGGGATGGGAACGATGTCGTAGCGCAGAACCGTCATCGGCTTGCCGGCGCGCTTGCGTCGCCTTCCCTCCTTCATCATGGCGGTGAACTTCTTCCAGGCCCGGGGCGAGGCGTGCTGCTTGCGGAACTTCTTCGCGCCGTCGCCCCAGCCCCCTGAGGAAATGCAGGCGGCGACCCTCCGGTCGACTCCCGCCGCGTATACAGCGACCGCCGCGCCGAAACTCTGGCCGACCACGCCGATACGCTCGGGGTCGATATCCGGGCGCGCGGCGAGGAATGACAGCGCGTTCCTCGTGTCTCTGACCTGCTCCTTGCAGATGACGCGTCCGCGCTCGCCTTCGCTCTCGCCGCAGCCGCGGAAGTCGAAGCGCAGCGCCGCGTAGCCCAACCCGGTGAGCATCTTGGCGACGGTCGTCCCGCCGCCGCCGTCCTTGTTGCTGCCGAATCCGTGCAGGACGAGAAAGGCGGCGCGCCGAGCGCCCGAGCCGCGCGGCTCGGGGAGACGAAGGACACCCGCAAGTTTCACCCCGTCCGATACAAAGCTGACCCGCTCCTCCATCACTTCGATCTCCCTCGACTGTCGCCGAATTATAAATGGGGTGGTACTCGCCAAGGTAGAATTCCAGGAAAAAGGAGCCGCGATGGGCCACTTCGCACCAGTCGACGTTCACGCGCATTATTTTCCGCAGAGTTTCCTCGATCTGATCGCGAAGCACGGCCCCGCCCACGGCTTCGATTACAGGATGGTCGAGGGCAAGGGACCGCAGTTCAAGCACGGCCATCTCATGACCGGGCCGGTCGGCCCGAAATTCGTCGACCTGGACGCCCGGCTCGCAGCGATGGGCGAACAGGGCGTGGAGGTCCACGCTCTGTCGCTGTCGCAGCCGATGGTGTACTGGGCCGATGGGAAGCTGGCTCAGCGCGTCAGCGAAACCTACAACGACGCACTCGCTCGGGCGCACGAGCGGCATCCGAAGCGGCTCGTGGGGCTCGCGACGCTGCCGATGCACGAGCCCGCGCCGGCGGTGAAGGAGGTGGAGCGCGCCGCGAAGCTGCCGGGCGTGCGCGGCTTCTATATCGCCACCCAGATCCGCGGTGAGGACCTGTCGGATGCGGCGTTCCTGCCTGTATACGAACGCATCGAGGCGAGCGGCCTGCCGCTTTTCCTGCATCCGGTCGAGGTGATCGGGCACCAGCGTCTGGGCGCCTACTACCTCAGCAACCTGCTCGGCAACCCTTTCGAGTCGGCGATCGCCGCTGCGCACCTCATCTTCGGGGGCGTGCTCGACCGGTTTCCCAAGCTCGTCGTCTGCCTTCCCCACGCAGGCGGCGCTTTTCCGTGGCTCGTGGGCCGGCTCAACCGCGGCTGGGAAAAGCGCGCCGACCTGAAGCACGTCAAGCACTCGCCGGTCGAGTACCTGCGCCGCTTCTACTATGACACGGTCGGGTATTCCGACCATGTGCTCGAATATCTGGTCAAGGTGATCGGCGCCGACCGAATCCTGATGGGCAGCGACTACTGCTTTCCCATCGCGTACGAACGGCCGGTGGAAATCGTCACCGATCATCCGGCGCTTGAAGCCGGGGTGAAGCGCGATATCGTCGAAACGAACGCCCAGCGGCTGCTCGGGCTTTAATGCGGCGCGGAACGGTCCGGAACTTGCCACAATGGAAAAGTACGCCACGCTGCGGGTGCAGGAACGGCCGGAAGCGGTTCTCCTGGTGACCCTCGACCGCCCCGAGGTCGCCAACGCCTTCAACACCCAGGCCGCGCTCGAGCTCTGTGACGTTTTCCTTCGGCTCGCCGAGCAGCGGCATCGCTGCGTGGTGCTCACCGGCGCAGGCGAGAAGGCTTTCTGCGCGGGAGCCGATCTCAAGGAGCGAAGCTCGTTCACCGAGAAACAATGGCTCGATCAGCATGAGATTTTCGAGCGCATGTTCGGTCTGGTGCACGAGTGCCCGCTTCCGGTGATCGCCGCGGTCAACGGCGCCGCTTACGCGGGGGGTCTGGAGCTCGTTCTGCATTGCGATTTTGCCTACGCGTCGAGTACGGCAAAGTTCGCGCTCACTGAAGTATCGCTCGGCATCATGCCGGGCGGAGGCGGTACGCAAACGCTGCCGCGCGCGGCCGGCGAACGGCGCGCGAAAGAGCTGATCCTCGCGGCGCGCCCTTTCTCGGCCGAGGAAGCCCTCGCCTGGGGCATTGTCAACAGACTTTGCGAGGCGGGAAAAGTGCTTGAGGACACGCTCGAGGTGGCAGGGCGTATTGCCTCTCATGCACCGCTGTCCGTGCGGCAGGCGAAGCATGCGATCCGCCACGGCCTGCAGATGGATCTCCCTTCGGCCATGAAGCTCGAAGTCGAGGCCTACAACCGGCTCGTCGGAACCGAAGACCGCAGGGAAGGCCTACGCGCGTTCAACGAGAAGCGCAAACCGAAGTTCAAGGGCCGCTGAGAGCGGACCCCGATAGGACAATGCCCCGTAACGACCGTCGCTTTTGCACGACGCGTCGCTTCCATTGTAAACAGCCGCTTAGGAACCGCGTTCGAAGTCGCGTCGCTCGAAAGCGACGACAGACTGTTATCAGTCGTGCCCCGCTTGCGGCAATTGCATGATTTTGCAAGCGACTTGCGTCTGGCATGCGCATTGCTAAGGCAATATATCTTGGGTCGCGGATTTTCACGTGAATGATCGGTCACTGACGGGCCAGCAAAAAGGAGCAGCCATGCTGGACAATTTTCGCAGGAGAGATATGCCGCAGTCCACGCGCTTGCAGTCGCAGTACAGCCGGCTGCAGGAAGCTTTGAGCGAGGCCGGCGGCGAATCCGCAAATCCGGAAGCCTTCGGGATCGAAGCGCCGAAGGCCGACTTGCGCGGTGATCCGGAACCTTCCCGATCCGGCGGTGAAGGCGTGAGCAAGCTGATCGTCGGTCCGGACATCAAGCTGAAAGGCGCCGAGATCACCGACTGCGACACGCTGGTGGTCGAGGGTCGCGTAGAGGCCTCGATGGACAGCCGCGTCATCCAGATCGCCGAGCACGGCGTATTCGTGGGCAAGGCCGGGATCGACGTCGCCGAAATCCGCGGGCGCTTCGAGGGCGAGCTGACCGCGCGAAAGAAATTGGTCATTCGCGCTACGGGAAAAGTGTCGGGCAAGGTCCGCTACGGGAAAATCGCGATCGATGAAGGCGGCGAGCTCTCCGGCGACATCGCGGCGCTCCCCGAGACGAAGGGCCCGGGCGTCGCGCGTGCAGCCGATCCGGGACGTAGCCCCAGCGCGACCCCCGCGCTGGCCCAAGCGGGTGCGCAGCCGCTGCCAAGCAAGCCGGCATGGACATCGCAGACGGGAACGCAGCCGCAGCCAAGCAAGCCGGCAGGGTCGTCCCAAACGGGCGCGCAGCCGCAGCCGAGCAAGCTGGCGGGGGCGTCGCAAGCGGGTGCGCAGCCGCAACCGAGCAAGCCGGCAGGGGCGTCCCAAGCGGGCGCGCTGCCGCAGTCGAGCAAGCCGACGGGAGCGTCGCACTGAGCTTTCGCCGGTGCCTTCTGCGGGCAACGCCGAGAGTCAGGCAGCGGCGTACTCGTGCCGGCGGCTCACGCGCATGAAGTAGGCGAACAGGATCACTGCCGCGACGACGAGGCTTGTCACGCCCGCAAGCCAGAATCCCGCGGCACCCATGGGTGTCGCCAGCCCGAGCGCAGTCGCCGCTTCGATCCGCTCGAGTCCCAGTGCGTAACCTCCGCCCAATCCGATCCCCCAGAGCGCCACGGTATAGACGAGCATCGGAATGAAGGCGATCTTGTAGCCGCGCAAAGCGTTGACGATCACCACCTGCGAGGTGTCAAACAGCTGGAAAAAGGCGATGTAGGCGAGGAGCGGAACCGCGATCGCCTGTACGGCCGGGTCGCGGGTGTACAGGGACACGAGCGGATGCGCGGTAGAGAAGATCGCCACGCCGGCGCAGGCGGAAATGGCGAACATGATCCCGATGCCGGTCAGTCCCGTATGCCGCGCCTCGCGCGGATCGCCCGCGCCGATCGCCTGTGCGGTGAGCACCGCCGTTGCGTTTCCGATCGCGAGCCCGAACATGTAGACGACCGCGGTGACGTTGGAGGCAATCTGGTGTCCGGCCGAAGTGGCCGCGCCCAGCCGCGCGAGGAACAGTGCCATGAAAGTGAACGAAGTGACCTCGACGAAGAACGCGAGCCCGATGGGTACGCCGAGTTTCAGATGGCTCCAGAGGGTGGGCAAGTGGGGCCAGGACCACCGGCCAAAGATGCCAAACGGCGCGTAGAAGGAGTCCTTTGCGCAATAGATCCAGGCGAGCGCGAAGATCAGCCAGCTCGCGATCGCGGTTGCGACCGCGCAGCCCGGACCGCCGAGCTCGGGCGCGCCGAGCGCCCCGTAGATGAACAGGGCGTTGAGCGGAATTTTTGCGGTGAAATAAATGAGGTTGATCGCCATGACCGCGCGGGGCCGGGACACCGCGGTGGTGAGAGCAAAAAACACGCGAAAGAGCAGCATCGCCGGCAGCGCCCAGGCGATGCCCTGAAGGTAGGCCCGGGTGCGCGCCTCGACTTCCGGCGGCGCG
>Ga0137366_10000521_pt1 | contig 25614 bp, 17 predicted proteins | sample SagtaG_8_FD_104938 | JGI IMG/M metagenome (GOLD analysis project Ga0137366, IMG submission 104938) | Vadose zone soil microbial communities from Sagehorn Ranch, Mendocino, California, USA - Sage1_L_60_16 metaG | ecosystem: Environmental > Terrestrial > Soil > Vadose zone | place: USA...
CTTTATTGCTTGGTCCGCTCGCGTTTCCCTGAGTACATGGAAAGGTTTATTGCCAAATTACACTTGGGCCGGGCTAAGCCAATACGTGTATCTGTTTCATGATCAACGTTTCATGATCGACGTTCGTAACACAGTAGTCTTCACGACTGGATTTATTAGCGGTTGTCTCATCCTCGGACTCGGGTTGGCAATTTTGCTGGATCAAAAGCTTAAGGGGGAAGTGCTCTTCCGCAGTATCTTTCTGTTTCCAATGTCGATTTCGTTTATTGCTTCGGGTGTGGTTTGGGGCTGGTTAATGAACCCCGCCACGGGCAACCGGATTACAGGCATCAATTTGATCTTCCAGAAAATTGGTCTGGATGCATTGATCAGCCAGTGGCATTCTTCGCCTCAACCCTGGGGAATGGCATTTACCGTAATCCCGGCGGTCTGGCAGCTCTCAGGGTTTACTATGGCATTATATCTGGGTGGCATCCGCAGTATCTCCGACGATCTCCGTGAGGCGGCTCGCGTGGACGGGGCAACGGAATTCGAGATCTATCGTTATGTGATCTTACCGATGCTTCAGCCGGTCACGCTCAGTGCGGTGATCATCCTGGGACACATGTCGCTCAAGATCTTTGACTTGATCGTGGCACTCGGTCATAAAGACCTTCGTTTGGATGTTCCCGGCATTTACATGTGGACGACAACTTTCGATGGTAACAATTACGCGCAAGGCGCTGCGATCGGTATTCTCATGCTCCTCAGCGTGGCGGTACTGGTGGTTCCTTATCTGATTCAAAACATGCGCACGGAGACCGAGCTATGAACCGCCGCATTGCGCTTAGCTCCCTTTTCTATCTTATTTTGATCGCGCTTGCAGTCGTATATCTATTGCCGGTGTATCTGCTCCTGTTGACCAGTTTTAAACCTATCAGCCAGGTGGACCTCAAAACGATGTGGTCTTTGCCAATCGGTGGTTTGCATCTTGATAACTTTGTCGCGGGTTTCAAACAGTTAGCTCCTAATATAAGAAATAGCCTCGTCATGGTGATTCCAGAGGCGCTGCTTTCTGCCTTGCTTGGCTCACTCAATGGTTATCTGCTTTCCAAATGGAAATTTCGCGGCTCTAATTTGGTTTTTACCTTTATCCTGTTTGGGATGTTCATTCCTTATCAAAGCATTTTGATTCCGCTCGTCAAGTTCATGCAGTTCATCAAATTGTACGGCGATCTTCCTGGTCTGGTGCTTGTTCACATTATCTATGGGATTCCGATCACAACCTTGATCTTCCGCAATTACTACGCAGGAATTGGGACAGAAATTGTCGAGGCGGCTCGCATCGACGGCGCCAGTTTGTTAGGAATCTATCGGCATATTATTCTTCCGCTTTCTGCGCCAAGCTTTGCGGTGGTGATCATCTGGCAATTCACCCAGGCTTGGAACGAATTCCTGTTTGCTGTGATTCTGACAAACCAATCCCATTGGCCCGTGACCGTGGCATTGAACAATCTCGCTGGTAGTCAGCTTGTACAATGGAATGTGCTCATGGCTGCCACATTCCTTGCCGCGCTGCCAACCTTACTGGTTTACGTTTTCCTTGGTCGCTACTTCCTGCGCGGTTTGATGGCTGGCGCGCTTAAAGGATAAACACAAATAAAGTAAACAGAAAAGCAGGGATCATATCATCCCTGCTTTTCTTTTCCAAAATAAACTATTTAACCCAAGTTGCGATTTTGAACCGCTGAGACGCGGGTATTCTCGAAGATCTTCTTTGCGTACTCTGCGTCTCCGCGGTGTGATTTTGACAGTAGCAACTTGAACTATTTACATGAACTGTTATTACTGCAGACTGGTTGTCTCAATGGACAGGTGAGTTCCGACATTGGCGTGCGCGCATAAACTGTTTGAGTAGCATCCAAAATGATTACGGCGAGTGCATCTACGTAATCTTTTTCCCTGCATCCGATGACTAACGCATCCGCTGTGTGCGGCAGATATTTCGGAATGCCACCCGGCAATACGATTCCATCTGCGCCTTTCGGTCCGATCAGAACGAATGCTGTGCGTGGAAAATCTCTGTTGTTGTATGGATAGAATGCATTTACAAATTCCCCGCCTCCCATCTTATACCAACGCGGATATAGCGTGCGCCCTACTAACATCTCAGCTCCTGGAAGCTTCAAGAACTCATTGACTTGGTTTAAGGTGAGACCGGCGGCGGCAATTTGCTTTTTATTTTCCTGGAGGGCTTGTGTAAAATCGAAGTTCGCATATCGCGGAGGATATAGTTTCTCCGCCAATGGTACAGGCAAGCCTGCCCCAAAAAGAACAACTAAAATCAGACCAGACAATACGAAGGGCGATCTCTGCCGCGGTCGCCCTTCGTTGAGCTCAAACTGCGGATCAAAAATCGTCCCAAGCCGAATGCGAACGGCTGAAGCTATCTCTGTAATCAGGAAGAGAACGCCGATTACATAATAAAAAGAGATGATCCAATCTGCTGGTACGACGTACCTACCGCCTGACGTGCGACCAAATGCATTGGAAATGTTATAAAAAACAAAAACCGCAAGAGGCGTCAAACCGACAAGGCGCTGTTTTTTCCACGCAACACTGATTCCCAGGGCAATAAGAAATGAATTCAAAGCAAAGAGAAGTAGTGATGGAAATGTGAAATGCCCATTCCAATCTGCCCGCCAATATGGATTGGATGTCTTCACCATATGACGCAAATCATCAAGGACAGGAGAAGTGGGCAAAAGAAGAATCGATGTTATGGCGTTATGAATGAAATGTTTGGGAGCAAAGCAAGCGATTGTCTGGCAAGCCTGTTCTTGTGTCTGACTCGATACACTATACAGCGAAGAAAATGTTTTTGTTTGTTGAAGAGTAAAGAAGGAAGCAATATTTTCTTGAGGAGGTAAACTACCAGATGGAACTGGGTACCTTGTTCTAATCACATGCTGGATTTTAGTAACGATCGGGCCGTACAGCATTCCGCCGCGGGCAACATTTCGTAACTCCCAAGGTAAAGTAATAGCAATGACCGCAAGCACCATTAGCGTAGAAGCGATCAGCCATTTTTTCCATTGTGGGAAATAGCAAAGAAATGCATATAACGGAATAAACAATAGAAAGATCAACGCGTTGGTACGCAGCATTAATGTCAGCCCTATGGCGCCGCCGACCCATAAAGCATGCCGCCATTTTTCTTCCGGCTTCTTAAACCATTCACAAGCAAAAAGGACGATCAGTGCAATTCCAATCGCAGTAGGGAAATCGGTAAGAACCATTTTCGGACTTGCTGTATCGAACAAATTGCTGGCTGCGATCGAATTGATTCCTCGGAGCGTAACAATAACTGCAGCTGCAAACCCCACTGCTCGCATGTTGAGAGATCGCCCAATTAAATAAACAAGAGGGGCAAGAATCGCAAAGATCGCCGCCTGAATTGCCATCAGCAGCGGATAGTTTTGTCCAAAGAAGTAATGAAGATAGATCAAAAAACTTAAGTAGAGTGTGCGTTCGAAGAATGGAGTATTGAAAATAAAGATGCCCTGTCCGATCAATCCGAACTGACTTGCCACGTCAAATGTCGCCGCGTCCGCAAATGGATAAAGAACGCCATTGGGCGCGTTAGGACCTTTAAATAAGAAACTTTTTTGAAGAGGTTCAGATGCCCATAGGGCTGCGGTACCCAAATACAACAAAATAAAAACAAGAAGATCGAAGCGCTTGAAAGCCCAAAATTTTTGGAGCATCAAAAATAGCAGACCCACCAGGATTGCGAAGATCAATTGCGATGCCAAAATAGGAACTGCGGCACCATACCAGAAATCCTCGAGCTTATAGGCATTGTATTTGCTGTAAAGCACCAGGCTCAAAACGGGCAGGGTCACCACGAACAAAACAACAGCCATACGAAGCACATGGGGGTCGCTTAAACCTGGAATCGAAAAACCATTGCGTCGTACAAGAAATACGAAAAGTGTGGCAATACTAGCGATCAGGATAAGAATCATCACGGGCTGAATGCGATTCCAATAAGCGCCGAATGCTCCTGCGCGATAGTCTGGAAGGAAACAACCGATCCATCCAAGCCCGAGGCTGATACAGGCTAACCAGGCTAATGATTTGCTGCGAATTCCTCCGCCAAACCACTGCGCGAGAAACCAGTCTGCCCAGCGCTGATCTTTTATTGTTCGCCATGATAGCGCTGCGAAAAAAACAAACGCGGCGACAAATCCAAATGCAATGATCGAACGAGAAAGAGAAAGTCCTAAAAATACTGAATTTCCCAGTTCAGATGGGGACAGAAACATCCAGCTCAAAAGCAGGATGGAAGCAGTCGCTATCGACAAGACATAGATGAGAATGATTCTCTGAGATAAATTGCTTTTTTGCATCAACAAATCTCGCAAATACAAACGTTCATGTTGGCTTCCCCAATAATAAATGTTGGTTCAAAATACCGCGAACCAGTACGAGCATTTATGGTTACAGTCCTCGCGATTGGATCAGTATATTGTAAACTGCTAGCGTTTCCCTGTTCACTTTGATATCGCTAAAATTGACCGCTATTTCACGCCCCGTGTTGCCCATTTTTTTTCGCAATTCAGCATCTACAATCAGCGTTTCTAACGCCTCGGCAATTGCCTGCGCATTCTTCACAGGTACAAGCAATCCGTTTTCTCCGTGAGTAACAACGTCGCGGCAGCCTGGGGTGTCGGTGGTGACAATGGGTAATCCACAAGCCGTTGCTTCGAGCAGCGCGTTCGGTACCCCCTCTCGATAAGAGGGCAGGCAAAAAATATCAGCTTTTGCCAGTGCGGATGGCATATCGTCCTGCCAGCCCCACCATTCTACTAGTTGGGACTGTTTCCACTCGTCGATCTGCTCTTCGGGAATCGAAGCCGGGTTGCCGGAATCCGCTTTTCCTGCGAGGGCGAAGCGGGCATTCAATCCCTTTTCTTTTAAGATGCGGACGGCTTCCACATATTCCAACACGCCTTTCGTGACCAGCATCCGGCTGGAGAAAAGAACAATGAGCGGATTATTCTCTTTGACCGTGGGGTGAAATCTCTGCACGTCTACTCCCGTGCCAAGGATGAGATGAGATTGCTCTGGCTTTATGAATTTCCATTCGATGAAAATCCTGCGATCTTCCGGATTTTCAAAAATGACTTGTGTGCCACGTAAATTGATGCGATATAACCAACTCGCCAGACGCCGCAGTAAACGGGTGATCCATTCAGAATCGATAAAGAGATGTCCTAAACCTGTGATCGAATTGATAATGCCGGGAATTCTCAGCACATGGGCAGCAATCGACCCGTAGAGAACAGGCTTGATGGTGAAGTGATGAACAATATCAGGCTGCAGTTTGTGATAGAGACGGGTGAGCCGGTAAAGGGTCAACAACTCATAAAAAGGGTTAATGCCTTGCCTGGAAAGCTCAAATGGGGTCCAATTGAATCCACTTTCCTCTAAAGGTTTTTGAAATGGTCCCGGAGCAGAAACCAACATTACCTCGTGTCCTTGGTTACGCAATTCCCTTGCAAGGGAAAGACGAAAATTATAGAGATACCAGTCGGTGTTGGCGAAGAGAAGAATTCTTGACATGGTATGGTCTTTACGTCCGTTTCAATCTCCTAAGTTTGCACACTCAAAAATAAGTCCAATAATTTGGGTGCAGTTACTTGAAGATTATACATTTGTTCGGCTTTTTGGCGACCTGTTCTTCCCATGTCAAAACGAAGATAATTGTCATGAATCAGGGGACGGAGCGCCTGTAGCCATTCCTCTGTGGAAATCGCCAAATATCCGTTTCTACCCGGTTCAACCATCTCGCTGTTAATTCCCACTGGTGAAGCAATAACAGGCAGTCCTCCAGCCATGTATTGCACCAATTTATAGCCGCATTTGCCTCGCTCAAATGGACCATCCACGAGCGGCATGATACCGACATCGAACATCTCGCCGATTTGCCGCTCCAGTTCCTCGCTCCAAGAGAGGACCGTAGTTGGAATCCCCTGGAAATTGGGAATATTCCCTGAGCCGATGAGAGTGATGTGGATATCGGACTCGCGCGAAAGAAGATTCAGCGCCTCTCTAACTTGATCCAAATAAGGCGCCGTTACCGGTGAGCCGATCCATCCAATTCGGAACGGTGAATTTGAGACACCCCTTTTTGTTTTATACTGATCCACATCGACCACACTAGGCAGGTATTCTATCCTCGTGGCTCCGGCTTGCCTTGCTCTCTCCGCTAAATATTCATTTCCTACAATCACCAGCGCAGCACGCTGCATGACCTGGTCAATTTTCTTTCCAAGTAGAGCTCGCACAAGCCTGGATTTATGCAGATCATAACGATGGAAAACCGCATCATCGTAATCAACAACATATGGAATCCTGAATCTTTGAAGAACTATCTCAAACCCGGCAGGCAGCCAGGGAAAGAGTTCTTTTTCCAGCCAGATAAGGTCATATTTGGAATTACTAAATAAAGTGAGCAATCGTTCTATATAGGCCTTTAGAACGCTGATTGGACTTATCTGTTTACCCGCATAAAGATCGTGAACATAGGCATCTCCAAAAAAAGGAGCGCTGACAATCTCAATTCCATGTGCCTTTAGATAGGGAAAATATTGATAAAAGCGAACTCGGCTGCTGGAGCCGAGTCGCTCATATCGGGTCAAGGCAAGGATGCGCATCTGTAGGATTCCGGATCGAGAATAAACTTAAGATGTGAGATTTCTTAGAAGGAAGCAATTCATGATAATAGAAGTTATACAATTACAAATCAAGATTTCATTTGTAATGCTTTACGTCTTTTATATCCCAACAAATAGGGTTGAAAGAAACCATGTTCCATCAATTGTTTCATTTCGGCTGCCGTAGCCCGCGTCTGTGCCTGGATCAGTTGTCTCTTGTGTAGAATTTCTTTCCAACTTTTCAGAGCATGCCACTTTGCCAGCCAAAGAACTTTGCCGCGTCCACGCAGGGTATAGTATAGAACATAAATAAGATTGGCAAAAAGATGCGCCGGCAAATACCGCCACAATAAAGGCGAAGGCATATTCTTTACAAACGTCCATATGAGGTTTCGATGGACGTAATAGAAAGCGAAATCGCTTTTAGCCCCTAAAGTGGCTGATCCAACATGATGGACGATCGCATCTGACACGTAGAAACTACGATACCCTCTTAATTGCAAGCGAAAGCCGAGATCAACATCCTCAAAATAACTGAAGAAATCTTCGTCGAAGCCGCCCACGTCCTCGAATGCCTGACGTAAGTACATGGCAGATGCAGCGCATGGCGAAAAGATTTTCCTAGATTCTAATCCGTAATGCTCTGAGGGATAGTCAGAGTCAATATGCCATGCCAAGCCGCTAACATGATAAGCATCGCCTGTGGCATCCAGATAACTTGGTGCGTTTGCTTGAATTTGACGGGAAGAAAAACTCGCGATCTCTGGGTGAGATCTAGATGCACTGATTAATTTTTCAAGCCAATCTGGTTCGGGGAAGGCATCTGTATTGAGCAAAACCAACCATTTTCCTCGCGCTAATTGTGCCCCCAGATTGTTTGCTGCTGCGAAACCAATGTTGGATTTAGGATGCTCAATACTTAGATGCAGTTTTGAATAATTCTTTTCTAAATCCTTGAGTCCTTGGTCGGAAGAGCCGTTATCTATAATAATGATTTCAAAGTTTTTAAAACTTTGTAATGAAATGCTTTTAAGACAACGAGATAAGTATTTGGCACTATTCCAATAAACGATGATTAGAGAAACAAGAGGGGAGGATTCTTCCACAAATGACATGGTTACAAATCTGGTCGTTTTATGTGCTGGAACCCAGAGAATTTTTTATAGTATAAAAAACCAGCTTAAGTTTGATTTTTGTCAATATCCAAAACGTTTCTATATAGTATCCACTGGTGCGCACAAAATAAGCCAAACCCTCGGCTCTTAGTCCCGACATCAATCTCCTTGTCTTCTCTTTCAAAAAGTTGCGAAGCCATACTTGGCGTGATATATCAGGTAGCTCCTGATTCCATTCATTGGGTCTCGATTTACTGAGATACGGAGTATGAGAATTTGGTGGGTTGCCGTAACGGAAAAGGGTTAGAACTGCCTGGTAAGCTTCTGGTTTTTGTCTAGGTTGTTGTAGCACTTTATTGATTTGCTGATACCATAGTTGATTGAAAGATATATGTGAAAAATTTTCCTGAGCAAATTGATAAGCTTGTTCCTGAATGCGATTTCGCAATTCAAGGTTTTCGATCAGTTCTGACATGGCGTCAAACCAGGCTTGTGATGTGTTTTTAACTAGTAGCCCGGTTTTTCGGTCGATCACTGAGGCTGAATAAACATCGACATCCGAATAAATGCCGGCAATATGACATGCTCCATATTCACGGACTTTGATATTTGTTTTTGAGCGATGAAAAATATCATTCAACAATGGTGCTAAACCGATATCAAATCCAGCGCCGGAAAAATAATGCAGGAATCGTTCGTAGTTAAGAGTCAATGGTTTGTAAAACACATTTGGATAAGTGTTGAATTCAGGCGGGTTATATCCTAAGAAATAAACTTCAATTTGATCTTTATATTTCTCAAGAATAAGGTGGAGAGAAGGTTTAAACAAATCTGAAAGCGTATCGTTCACCCTGCTAGTGGGGTAGACAATCTTTATAGCTTGTTTACCAGTTGATTTATATGGATGAGACAATAAACGCCAATCGACGGGGCCACTAAGTTTGACAACATTTTCATTAAATTTTTTAGTCTGTGCAGCCATTGGTCCTGAATACACTCGAACCAGATCTGCCCAACGAATGTATTCCTTGAGCAGGTTTATTCTTTCAGGCGCCGTATGGTATTGCCCTGATAAAGTATCCGGCGGAAGCTCAAAAAAATTATCATCGATATCATAAATGTAGGGTTTATTGGTCCGCAAGAGTTGTAAGAACCATGGCCCTGTTTGTGGATCAGTATTTCGGCATAGAATTACGAGGTCACACCACTCGAAATCCCTTTCACTGACATAGGGTTCCATAGCGACCCGTGCAATAATTCGTCCGGAACGATGTAAGTCCACGACAGGTGTTACCACATTGATAATTGTAGACGGAATGAGACCCGGTACAATAGCAAGTATTTTGGGTTTCATGAACTTGAGTTTCTTCTTGGCGAAAAATTCGCAGCTTTGCTACAGGAATTTAAGTGTTGACTTGCTCGTAAGCCTCTTGTCTATATCTCATGATTTCATGTGATCGGAAAAAGGTTTTCATTGTCACGCATATTTTTGTGGATCTATCATGAAACGGTAAATCTTATTCATCTGGGATTCCCAATCAGAGAATTGCGAAAGTATCATCTGATGAGCATTCGTGACAATTTCCTCGCGTTTTTTTACATTTAATAGTGCCTCTTCTAATGTTTCAGCAATGCAAGTTGGTGTACTATCTGTCAACATGCAATTGTAGCCATCTTGTAAAAACCACTTTGTGGCAGTGTTTTTGTTTGAAACAACCATGCAGCCACTCGCCATGAATTCAAAGGGCAAATAGGATGGGTGTTTTGTGAACATCATAGCAAGGCCCACATCACATGTGCGATACAAGGATGCCGTTTGATCGAGTGTAAGTATGCCTAAGTTTGTAACGGTTCCTGCTAGATCGTAATCTTCGGGATGCCACTCGGCTCCAGCAGAAACAATTAACAAATTATCGCCTAATTTTTGTTTTAATTTCTTTAGCGCTGCTGTACCGAGTTCAAATGCATTTCTTGGATGACCTGGTCTACCGTAAAAGAAAACTATAAAGGGTTTCTCTTTTGCTCGCTTACTTTTGTCAGGAAAGAATACCTGCATATCAACACTGGGGACAAAATATTCTGCCAAGCCACCATATTGTGATTTGTATACTTCATAGAGTCCCGGGGTATTTATCAGACCCAAAAAGCCGAAACGATAAGTGGCTTCTGCCTGCCCATAGGTACTGCCGGCGGGATAAAACATCGGCTCATAGTCTTGGATAAAATAGAATTTGCGCTTGGTTTTGTTGAAACGAAGGGCGTAATAGGCAGTCGTCCAAAGGGTCGAGATTGTAATATCTGTCGGAGCGATTCGCTTCCAGTCATCATTGATGACCACGGAAAGTACCGGGGACTCCCCAAGCATGGGAAAAGCTTCAGAAATCTTCTCTCTTATATTCTTTTCATTTGTACTGTTTGTTAATAAGAATTGATGAGAGATACCATAATTTATTCGTAAGTAATTCGCAAATCTCAGTATTGTATAAATGCCACCATAATAGGGATTGTGAAACTCAGGAATAAACCAACTCGCGCGTTTAATGTCTAAATGGCCCGCGTGGTGTACATGGATTTTTTGACTTTCTGCAATTTCCGAGTATCCCACATCGAACCAATGCGTAATGTTGACAGCCTCTTTGAAGCTATCCGAATTCATTGTGACATCTGTTGATCCGGATAGGGCCGAAAGAAATTCATTTACAAATTGAATCGGTTGCTTTTCATTCTTAGAGCGGAAAGCAGGTTTCGATGACCAGTAAGACAGGTTAGGGTTGAAATAAGGATCACTATTGTTCAAAACGTTTTTGTAGTAAATATAAGATGTCCTAAAATCCTGTGCGGGAATTTTCCCCTGATGGGTTGCTGACTCAATATGTTTTAGTACAGCAAACGGGTTATAAAGCATCCGATAGCCTGCATCCCTCAATCGTAGCCCAAACTCTACATCGTTGCCGTTTAGTAAAAAAATCTCGTTAAGCCCTCCGACCTCATCATAAAGGTCTTTGCGGATCATGAGACACGCTGCTGTTAAGGCAGAATAATTTCTATACCAATTCACAGAACCAAAAATACCTGTGGCATTTTCAGCAAGATCGGCAAATATGTGACCAGCAAATCCACCCAAGCCTACAATAACTCCTGCGTGTTGAATCAACCCGTTGGGACGAAGTAGTTTAGCCCCAACCGCGCCGATATGAGGAAGACTGGCCCATTGCACCATTTCATCAAGCCATTCTCCTAAGATCACTTCAATGTCATTGTTAAGAAAAAGAATATATCTCCCTTGTGCATTGGAAACCGCAAAGTTGTTCACACGAGAATAATTAAATTCTCCCTCATAATGTAAAATCCTGATTCTTGGATCACGAGCGATTTCATTGAAATAGGGAAACTTTTCAGGGCGCTCAGGTCCATTGTTCACAATAATAATTTCATAGTTGGAATAAGCAGTTCTTTTCAAAATGGAGGCAATACAATTCTTAAGCAGTTCGTTGACTCCCTTGGTTGGTATAATGATCGAAACCTTTTCCTTAGAGGTTGACCACTTAACATGAATGCCTCCTTTCGGATCGAAGAAGGCTTCTACATCCGTCAGCCCATGTATCAGAAGTTGATTGGAAATTGTGGCAAGTTGTGCCTGTGCAGCGTAAGGCTTTGCATTGCTGTTGTTAGCTGTTGACTGTGGGGTTTCACGCCAGTGGTAAAGAATCTTAGGAATATGAGCGATGTGGTTTGTCGTGTTTAGTGCCCGAAAAAAAAGATCCCAGTCTTGTGCGCCATCCGTCGACGGATCAAATCCACCCACTTGATGCACAAGGGTGGTACGCAAGACTGTTAGATGGGTGATGTAATTTGCTGAAAGCATAATTTCCGGAGACCAATCCGGTTTGAATAGGGGCCACAACCGATTCTTTCCATCGCTTGATAGATAATCATGGTCTGAGTAGATTAGATCTAGCTCCGGCGAGTCTTGCAGTAACGATACGATTTCGTAAAGCGCAAATGGCGCCAAAGTGTCATCATGATCTAGTAAGGCAACAAATTCTCCGTCCGCTAGATCTAAAGCTTTATTCGTATTTCCAGAAATCCCGAGATTCTTGTCAAGGTGCAGTACTCTGATCCGGGAATCTGCTTCTACATATTTCTCTAGCTCCTGGACCAGGGATTGATTTTCAGGGCTGCCATTTGAGATGCAAAACTCCCAATTGCTGTAGGTTTGTGTCATTACGGAATTCAGCAGTTCAGCCAGGAAAAATAGTGGGGTATTGAAAACTGGCAAAATAACACTGATTTTCGGTTGATACTTAAATTCCTTTGACAATATTCGCTGCCGCGCTAACTCCTTTTCCGTGGGCTCATTCTCTGTAATCCACATTGCATACGTGAGTGAAACCGATTTAGGAATGCGAAGCTTTGATCTCCTACGTGGGATAATCTTTTTGCGAAGTAAAGACAGATATCCGTTACCTAAACGTACAGCCTTTATTAATACGGCGCGGAATCCTTCATTTTGAAGGGTCCAATAAGCTCGTTGAAAATGGTGTTTGATTTTTGGTAGCATGATCAGTTTGCGATAACAGTCTTTTATTTCTTTTAGGATGAAAGTTCCCTGGTGAAAGAGTCATCGATCATGGGCATACGGCTGAAATAATCAGGGATAACGGACTTTGGCCTTAGCTTGCTGGCGAGCAAAATAATAGTTAAGTTGGATCCAGGTTGCCCATAATATTCATCCAGCTGAATTTGTCGGAACTCGAAATCATTCTCTCTCACAGTTGTTTCATCGGGAGTGCTGACAAAATTAAGTTGTACACCGGAATTCTTAAGGGTATGCGTATAACACTGAACTTCATCAAAGTAAAGGCTTAGTGCAAACTTCCATTGAGCCGGTGTCCAGATGTTTAAATGGTATAGGTTAGATATGTTGGCATTTCTTGATAATTCATCAACAACCGGTGGAACGGCTATAATAACTTTACCTTCAGCAGTCAGGATTTCATAACACTTGTCAAAGAAATGTTTTACGGAAGCCACATGTTCCAACGCATTTGAGGAAAAAACCAAATCTATAGACCTGGAATCGAAGCCATCAATTTTAGCCAAATCCATGCGTTGATATATTAGATTGCTGCGAACAAAATGTTTTTGACAGGCATTTATAGCGATCTGACTAACGTCAATACCTGTGATCTGCTTCGCACCACGCTCAGCAAGGTAATTCGTCCCGTAACCATCGCCACAGCCCGCGTCCAATACAACTTTATCTTTTACGAATTTACTGGCTTGCCAGTAAATTGACAAATGTGCATAATAAAGATCATTAGGGTATAAATGCGTGACTCTCTCTCCCCCGAAAGCGATTTCCTGGGCTTCGTCAAGAAGCCCACTCTGATTCACCGTTCTTTTCGAACTGGAAAATCGCGCTGGCATAATCCGTTTATAGGCTTTCTTTAGAAAGACGGCAAGACCTTGATGTTGTAATACATGCAGGCTGTTCTGCAATAAAGCACTCATCTGTTTCAACATTTTCGATTCCTCGTGTATTATCGCCAATAGGCTGGGATAATGACTGTTCCCACTATATACAAATTCAATAAAAAGAGACTCCCTGTTAAGTAATTTGTTAGTCGTTTACCCCAGAAGGGCAACCCTTCCAAACCCAAAGCTGCCAAGAGGGCGATTGCTGCAAGAGCAGGAAAAAGATAACGTCCTTGTGGTTGTGAAAACGTTAGATTTATGTAAACGGCAATTGCCAGGCTTAAGATCGGAAATGTAAGAAGAATGAGCGTCAGGCGACCGTCAATTTTGTGTTGGAGTGTTCGCCATACATATCCTGCTGCGGCAAGTATACTCAATCCACCAAAGATCAAATAAAGCCAATCCGGTAGACGTAAATTCATCCAGCCAAAAAAACCAATAAACGAAAAGAATAAATTTTTTGGAAATGTCGTGAAAAAATACAGAGAGGTGATTGGCTTGATGTCAACAATGTTGGCTACCACCGTAAGCATAATACGGTTTGCGAGCGGGTCACCATACAATATCTGATTCCGGATTAACCAAGGGGTTACAATTAAGAAAGTTATCCCAAAAACGGATAATCGGCACAAGCGCGACCTCCAGGTTCCCTTTGTGCTTATTAGTGCAAGACCCAACGGAACTGGCAGAAAAAGCGCATTCGTTTTAGATAAGAATGCCAGTGCAGATGTGATTGCAACCAGAATCCCTACTTGCCAGGAAAAGCCGCGTTTGATAAGCCGCACTATAAGATATGTTGTTAGGGCACCCATTGATGTGACCAAAACATCATTACTAATGTTCATGCCGCGAAAGGAAAACTGAGGTAAAAAAGCCACAATTCCACCGGTGAGCAAACCGGTTGTTTTGTTACCTGTTGCTTCGGTACCCAGTAGATAGCAAAAATATACGGTTAAAGTCGATATTGCCACTGAAAAGATTCGTGCTAATCGAAGTGACCAGTATCTCTTTAAATCTTTACTGGAATCGTCAAACCAACGTGGTGGTGAGGGGGTCTCAAAATTCTGGTTAATGATCGGTCGCGGTTCGGCCGAATCAGATGCAAATGGCGAAATCAGCAAGTAGTAAAGAGGAGGAGAGTTTGCTTCTACTAATTCTGGACTATAAACAGGCAGGCGCCAATATTGATGCAGATAAAGAGCATAATGCCAGTGGTGTGGCTCATCGGGTGCTTCATATATCGGTACAAGAAAAGACCATAATAAGAATAGACCGGTTGAAACTGCCAACAAGATAATTAATGGTCCCGAGCTATTCCAAAACTTTCTAATCATTACTACGCATCTCCTTATTGAATCCTCACTGCCTTAAGATGCAATGGGCGGGTTGTCTGGCTGTAAAATCCAATCACACCGAAACACTGCCTATCATTTGCCCTTTCGAAAAGCCAGGATCATTTCGCCGCGCAAAATATAGCGTGTTTCCTCTAAAGTAAATCCTCGCTTTTGAAAATTTTCAATTAACTCGCGATGACTATAGTGGGCAATATGCTCATCGGCATAGCCCCCCGGTGCTACCATGCCATAGAGCTTTTCTATGAATACCCATTCCCAGTGATCATAATCGGGAGTTCCCAAGACCAGTCGTCCTCCAGACATCAATACTCTTTCTAATTCATCCAGGATCGGTGAACTCTTTGGAACATGCTCTATCACCTGCGAACACAAAACGCATGAAAAGGTTTCATTGCCAAATGGCAAATGAAAGCCCGAGCCATTAATTAATTGCCGCGAGAATCGACGGGCATAACGCAGTTTGCGAAATAATATGTCCAAAGCAATGCTATCTGGCCTCAAAGCTCCGATAATGCGACTCGATCCACAACCCACATCCAAGACAGCACCTTCCCCCGTAACCAATTCAACAATGTGACGATAGCGGCTTCTCTGCCAATATCGCTGCAAAAAAATAATGCTGTCATGAGCACGACTGTCATAATCTGCCGTAAGTATAGAATTGCGCAGTTTCCAGAGTGACCAAAACGTCCTTAGATAGGCTTGCCCAAACCGTATGACCCGGGCATGTGAACTCCCGTGACGGCGCGGCGCGTATGCAAATGGGATTTCTCGAACGTGCCAGCCCTGTGCATAAGCATGGACAAGGATTTCCTGTAGAATATCGAAATCACGGGCTGCATAAGATTGTCCTTTTACTACACCTGCCTTATACAACCTAAATCCACTGGACATATCATAGATCGACAAACTCAAGCCTCGGCTGAAGAACGCATTCAATATTCGGCTTAGGAGATATCGTCCTGTTGGCATCATAGCCTTCCCACCTGACAGATAACGCGATGCTATGATTACTTCAGCAGTCGAACGATACGCCCACAGATCGTTTATAAAGACGGGGGAATGTGATAAATCCGCATCCATGGTCAGAAAATAGCTTCCTCGTGCTTCAGCAAAACCAGTAAGGATTGCACCTCCATAGCCCCGTTCTCGTTGTTCGATCACAATCGCATCGAACTGCCTTGCTACCGAAAGAGTTTGACCATCAGCCTGATTCGTAATAATAAGAATCTCGTATTGAATCTTTAATTTTGCCAAGGTTTGGTGAAGAACTGGCAAAGCGATAGCTAAATTCGAGCTTTCATTGTGGGCTGGAATAATGATTGATAAATCCTTTGTCTGATTTGAAAGGTTGTCCATGTAGCCTCAAGCTTTTTCTAAGATGATTTCCCTAGCTCTGCGACCTACGATTCAAGAACTTCAATTTGATTGCAACATCTATGATGAGAACATCATACTTCAAATAACTAGAGTCTGTATGCAAAATCAAAACCGCATGTTATTCTGAGGGGCGGAGCGACGAAAAATTTCTGTTTTCGCCTACGTTAGCCTATTTAGGACAAAGCCGAGACCCTTCGCTATCGCTCAGGGTGACATCATGAATCTAATTGTATACACACTCTAAGATTGATTATCGTCTCTATGCTGTGTTCCGCGGAATTCAACTATCCATCGTTTAAGTTCTGAACGCTTTTTTTCACTGGGAATCAATTTGTCTACTATATTTTTGAAGAACATCCCGGTTCTCCAGGTGTAACTGTTCGTGAGTATACCAATAGCCTCTTTAGTTGCCTGAATTACTTTATCTTTTTCCCAAATTACTTTATCTTTTTCCCAAATTACTTTATCTTTTTCCAATATCTGCGCTCTGAGAATATTTACGTCCTCTTCTTTTTGTGCGACTTGAGTAACCGACAATTGTACTGCAATTTCTAGATCCAGTACTCTTTTCTTAAGGAGTCGTAACTTTTCATCATCGTTCAGCAGATCCAATTTTCTGACAGCTTCCTTGGTAGCTTGGAGATAAGCGTATCCAAACACCCTATCTGGTTCAAGATACGCACATTCCCCCCATTCATTCCACGCATTAATAAAAACGAACTGCTCGTCTTCTGGAAGGTATGATTGAGTGTAATCCACAGCTTTTTGTAACCAGTTCTTATAAATCGCAGGACTTGAATTAACAAAAATAACGCCAGTGTTTTGCCGCCTGGGTGTATTGTCCCATGAGGGCATAACTGTTCTGAATTTCGTATAAGCAGGGACCGGACCGTTCATCACCAGTTGAGGCGCTACCCGATACTCAAAGACTTCACCAGCAAATTCGGGATTTGTCATCTTCAAATTCGATTTATTCACCATCGCGATTCCTTCGAGACAATTATGAGGAGGAAACTCAATAGTGGCGTCAAACCCATAAGCCTGTGGATCTTCAAGACCAAAACTTTGTATTGCTGTTAAATAAATTTCTCCCACACCTAGTTTCCGACATTGTTCTCGCCATATTTCGGCAGCCTTTTTGGGATCAGGCAAGAGAGTAAGATGATAGACTATTAAGAGAGGTTTCTCATTTATACGGATATAACGTTGGTCGAGAAGAATCGGAGCAACATCACGGATGAAAGCCACATATTCATCTTCAGAATGAGTTTGCCCAATTAAGACATCATCATCTCTTCCGTCCCAACGGCGCGTCCAATTCTCATTCGCCCAACAAATACAAAAGGGAAAATCTAATTCAGTATGTTCAATAAATTGATCTAGCGGGCGTTCCAGCAGCCGTTTGCCACTGAACCAATAGTAATAAAAGCAGAAACCGTAAACCCCATATTTTTTTGCAAGTTCAACCTGTCGCTTTTGGATTTCAATGTCTCGTAAATCATAATAACCCAAGTAATCATCTGGTATACGAGGCTGGTAGTGTCCCTCAAAGTTGGGCACTGCTTTTCTAACATTTGTCCACTCTGTAAATCCCTTCCCCCACCATTCATCGTTCTCGGGAATGGGATGGAATTGCGGCAAATAAAATGCGATAAGTTTTACCTGCGCTTGTGATGCGTCAAACTTCTCTTCAGAAAGGGGAACATATTTTGGATTGATCGTTTTCTGATTAACTGAAAAGAGTTCGGAATACAAATCTGCGGAAAGCTTACCAGCAGGCTTATTATTCGAAGAAATTTCACGATTTTCTGTCATTCAATTCTCTTTTGCAAAGACAAGGGTTTTTCTGTGATGAAGACATCAATATATTCAGCCCGTATTCCTAAATCCAGAACGTTAAGGATAACGACCTTTGTAAATAGTCCAGAGCATTTAAAAATGAAATCACAAATGTCATATCCCCATCTTGTTGTTACTAAAGACCCATCTTCTGAGATGGGATTTCCATGATATTCTGGCTCACGAAAATTTTCAACCTTACCGTCGGTTGCCATTCTAGCGCATACTTCCGTAGGATTGTTTTTGTTTACAATTGGAACAGTAAAAATATGCGCTCCGCCGGGTTTGAGAGTACGGGCGATCTCCGTGAAGGCTTTATCTGGATTGAATATATGTTCAAACACATCCTGAGTTATATGTAAATCGATACTGTCATTTTGAAAGGAAAGCGACTCTAGATTTTCGCAACGAAAATCGTTATATATTGTTCCGGAAGGAACATCTGGATAGTATTGTGTTCCAATATATGCGGGGCACTCATTTTTTAGGCGGAGGCTGGCTGCACGATTGGATGGAGATGACTCGTGAATAGTTAAGTTTCGCCAGGCTGGGAAAAAGCTGTCAATACAATACATTAATGCGCGTTCTCGTGGAATACTGCCACACTTTTTGCACAAATATTGATCTCGCCACCAGGAACCGTAGGCGACAAACCTTACTGTGGATACACAACAAGAACAATAACCGTAATTTTCAAAAACTGGCAAATCTTTTTGTAATAATGGGGCAGCGCTCTTTTCGATTGAATTGAACTTGCTTTGTTGTTGCTGTAAATTGGCAACTTCTAACCGCAGTTGATCCCTTTCTTGAATGATTGTGCGAAGATAGGGAAGTGATTTAACGAATTTTTTGATTAAACTAAGCATCTGATGTATTAGAGAGTTGTTCGGAATAATTTTGCAGCCAGGCGTCGCATAGTGCTGCCTTGAGGAAGCGTTGTATTTAGAATTGAACGCAGCCTGTTGGCAAAACGATAGGTTCGGCTGCTCTGCATTATCTCAATTTCTGATTGGATTTTCTGTAGGTCAGCTTTCAGCCTTTTGTTTTCTTCTACGGCTTTGTACTCAACCCAGGCTGCATCAAAAAGGGGTTTCCAGGTATTTCCCATTTCAAAAAAGAATCTTCGAATATCCAGCTTGGATTGTTCATCTGGTTCAAGCAATAACTCCCTCAATAACTCGGGCACCTCAGTCCCTGCAGCTAATACACCCAACCCATGCTCATGAAAAACATCAAAATGCAGGTAACGCGGGCTTATTTCACTCCACAATTTCCATACTCCATAATCCTTTTCCCGAACGTTAATATCGTGGAAAAGGATTACCCCGCGTTGACTCATTTTAGGCAGCCAGGTTTCAAAATCGTGTTTTACAGCATCATAGGGGTGAAATCCATCAATATGCAATAGATCGATCTCTCCATCCTGAAAGCTGTCCAACGCATCGTCAAACGTACTTCGAATAAGGCGGGAAAAACTTCCATAAAGAGGATCGTGATGTTTGCTTAAATCATCGAAAACCTCATTTTTATCATATCCCCAGGTAATCCCATCACCATACCAGGTATCCAGCCCATAACAGCGCGTATCCAGTTTCAATTCCTTTACAGCCTGGCAGAAGGCACAGTATGAAACACCATAATATGTTCCCAGTTCAACAAATACCTTAGGTCTTAGTATGTCTACCAGAAACATGGCAAAGGGAATATGACCTGCCCAAAAGTGAGGAGCAATTCTTAACGGGGTAGAAAAAATAATCGGATAGTCTTGTGGGTTGAACTTTTTACTCATGGTTGTACGCTTCTTTATGAAATACGCTTTAGATATCCGCCTGGATTGAACGTCATCAAAAACATTTCTCTGCTTCTATCTGCCATGAAATTAGGATTTCGCCTTAAGAAATCTTGCACTGCTTCAAAGGGACCCTCCCCATGAGATGAGAGGGTTGGGTGTCCATTTACATTGGTGTCTTCTACAATAATATACCCCCCAACATTTACATAGGACCAGAATAAATTTAGTTCGGCAAGGACATGTTTTTTGGAATGGTCAGAATCAAGTATTACCATGCGCTTTTCTGCCGGACGAGAATCGAGCAGGGAATGAATCAAATCCGAATCGGAACTGGAACCGTACACATATTTTATTCTTGGATGTGGCACCTTCGGCCCATGGTCTTCAATATCAATGGTAATAATCTCGCCTTTGCCTATAGCATCCATGACATGTGCCATATATAATGCGCTTCCGCCCTTATATGTGCCTGTTTCTATAACCAGATCTGGAGAGGTTTCAACAATTATCTGATGATAAACCCACATATCTAGTGGACATTTAAAACAGGGCACATTCATCCACTGTGTTCGAAGATAGATAGGACCTTCATTGTTTAGCCCATTGTAATAAAGATCGTGAAAACGATTAATTGACTTTTGTTCTTGCATTTCACGATATTTTCTGGGAAGGGAAGTTAATCTATTTCTGGCAAACCTGATGATGTCTTTAATGTTGTATTTGTTGGTCATCCCGGTGTCTTTTCCTTCTATGTATTTTTAGATTGGTTGTGGAATTAGTTATTTCTCAATTTTCAATGTGAGAGCTTCTTTAGTATCGACAGTTTTTGTTAGAAAGCAGCTTTTAGAAATATCACCAATTCTTGTGAAAACCAGATGTTGTATTCATAGGCACAAAATCTGGATGATCAAAATAGTTCTATAATTTTGAAAGATAAAATTATAGTGTAAATTCTAACAGATTTATGAAAACCCAGTTTCAAATCTCAAATGTGGCTTGATGAGCGGTTCCTACTACGTCTTGTATAGTTATGCGATAAAAACAAAGCAGACACCTTGCTTAGCAAGGTGTCTGCGAGAAAGAGATTCTCGATCACCAAATCATTGTCTGCCGATGGCGAGCCAGGTCTGCATAATGTAGTAGTCATACCAGGGGAACCAATACTCGGAAACGAGCTGGTTGGCAGGGATGCCATTGGTCTCACTGAAACTGGTACCCAGTAAGGTGCGGGCACTGAAGAAGATCGGAATGCCGGGGGTGTTGGATTGTCCACCGGCGGTTTCCAACACCGCCGTGCTCTTGACTTCTAACGGTCCATTGACATTGGCGCTGCCATCATACTTGGGCGTCCAGCGTCCACTCGGCGGAATGCTCAGGCTGTCTTTGAATTGTCCATGGAGGTAGATACTCACATTTGCCGTCTGGGTGGTGCTGGGATTGCCCACACTGATCCAGGTCTGCATGGGACTGTTGGAGTCATAATACGGCAGCCAGTAGTCGGGGGTCAGATCAGCCAGGCGAATGCCAGGGGTCTCGTTGAAACTCTGCCCATATAACGTGCGCTCGGTGGCAATGATCGAGATACCCGGAGTGTTGGACTGTCCCCCAGCCGTCTCCAAGACAGCCGTGCTCTTGACCTGCACCGGTCCATTGAACACACCTTGATAGGTCGGGGTCCAGCGTCCGTAGGGAGCGATGGCAGAACTGCCCTTGAACTGTCCGGCAATGTAGACACTCACATTGGCCGTTTGGGTCGGACTGGGGTTGCCCACACTAATCCAGGTCTGCATGATCTGGAAGTCGTACCAGGGGAACCAATATTCCGAAGCCAGGCGGTTGTTGGGGATGCCATTCGTCTCATTGAAGTTCTGCCCATATAACGTGCGCTCACTCACCACAATCGCAATGCCGGGCGTGTTGGATTGTCCCCCCGCCGTCTCCAAGACAGCTGTGCTTTTGACTTCCACCGGTCCATTGAAGACACCTGGATAGGTCGGGGTCCAGCGTCCTTGGGGTGCAATGGCGGAACTGCCTTTGAACTGTCCGGCGATGTAGACACTCACATTCGCCGTCTGCGAGGTGCTGGGGTTGCCCACACTGATCCAGGTCTGCATGATCGAAAAGTCATACCAGGGGAACCAGTAATCTGTCGTCAATTGGTTGACCGGTATCCCGGTCGTCTCATGAAAAGTATTCCCATAATTCGTCCGTTCGGTCGTGAAGAAATTCTGCCCAATCGCACTTTTTACCTGCACCGGTCCATTGAAGACGCCAGAATAGTGGTCAACGATTGAGCTGTTGTTGTATAGATAGTAACTGGACTGCTGGTTGGTGCCAACAAAAACGTCGGTATTAGTAATGTTAACGTTGAATACCAAGTTTCCACCTGGAGCGGGGGGAGGGTTACATGTTGCCAGATAATAGCAATTGTAGTCACCGGCTTCAAAGTAATAAGTGACACCCTGGTTGGCAAGGAAAGACAGCTTGGAAGTATTCCCAGTGTAGTCATCATCGTTGCATATGACCAGATTGAAAGTACTCCCTGAAAGTGTCCATATCGCGAGGAAGGTATCCAGGTCACCACCGACCGCATTTGTGGAACCCTGTGTATCGACTGAAATCGATTCATTCGACAGGGTCGGCGTATATTTATACCAAACTGAGCTATTGATTTTCTTAAAATGTTGATTTGGAGGCTCAGTTATATCTGTGCATGGACCTATGTTGTCAGGATCTTGAAGAGGATCTGGATTACTATCTATCGTCGCTCCGTCAATATTTGGTGTATCGGTGAAAGAAATTCCCGGAATTGTTGTCGCATTTGTAATATTGTCATTGCCTGGGGCGGCGGCGATCATAGCAGATCCGTAAATGCTTCTAATCCCACTGATATCGTCAGCCTGCAAGCCTGTGAGGCTCGGGTTATATGTTGGATTCATAACGGCCGTCGGCGGGGCAGTTTGGTGATCCAGTCCCAGGGAATGCCCGATTTCATGCAATGCAACCATTCCAATGTCGATACCGCTGGTATTGCAGGTCCAGTTTTCAGCGCTGTCGAAGTGCATGTCACCCGCGTCCGAATGTGTATATCCGGAAGGTGGCGGAAAATATGCGTGTGCAAGAATCCCGTATGGACCATCGAAAGCATGAGCCGCGATGCGGATATTGCCTGTGGCACCTGGCGCATTAAAGGCAGTTCCACTGTCGGACACTTGCTGAAAGTGGACATTAGCAACCACCTGCCAGGCAGCAAATGCGTTCTGAATTTCAGTGAGGAAACAACCACTAAAACCGGGCAACGAGCTGATCGCTACACTGTTTCCATACCCTTCACCACTAAAGCTGATCCCGCTTCCCATAAAACTATAAGTGATGGTGCTTGAACTCCATTTCTGACCTGTCGCCTGGAAATTGGCAGAGGCTGTGTTATTGCCTGGGATCATGCCACCGTCATCAATGTATGTGGGTGTCTCTGTTTGCAGAGTTGCTGACGAGTTATTAGCCTCAGTTTGATCGTAGCATAGCTTGGAAACGTGGATGTATTCCTGTGCCGCGGCTTGAACCTCTGGCGTGGCTGGAATAGAGCCGTCTGCAGGAAGTAAGGATAAGAATTTTGCCTCTGCATCACTCAGTAATTGTCCACAAGAATCTGTAGCTGCAGGTGCACTTGCATATGCTGTATTTATGTTGCTGGCATCAAGGTTGAAACACGATATAGCCAGAAGCAGAATAATCTGCAGGCATATCTTCAATGGGTTGAAAAACGCTGCCTTTTTCATGATCTTCCTCCGATTCAAACTATGCGACCGATTATATCTTTGCCCTCTATAAGATAAATCTTATTTGCAATACTGCCAATAACAAAAATGTTTGTTCTTTTATCCCACTTTTGTACTGCCTAAAAAGGATTTGTTTAGAAATCAAAAATCTTTACAGGATAAAAAATCGGCTCCTCTCGGATGCCGATGCCCCTTCGTTAAACGGGTTCTTTTACTGATTGCTATATTTTCATCTTGATACAACGCACTATTCAAATAACTCGGCTTCGGAAAGCAGCCTCCCGGCGCTATCTTTCGTAGAGAGGATAGGCATGCCACTTTGTGATGGCCACTCAATACCAATAGCAGGATCATTCCACAAGATACAACGCTCCCACTGAGGTGCATAAAAATCGCTCGCTTTGTACAACACTTCCGCTTCTGGGCTGGTCACATAAAAGCCATGTGCGAATCCTATTGGAACCCATAACATTCTTTTGTTCTTTGCAGAAAGAAGATCGCTGACCCATTGACCAAATGTTGGCGAGTTTTTTCGGATATCTACAGCTACATCGAATACTTCCCCAGCAATCACTCGCACGAGTTTTGCCTGTGGCTGCTGAATTTGGTAATGCAGACCTCGTAAAGTCCCTTGACAGGATTTGGAGTGATTATCCTGCACAAAATCAGCATCAATACCAGCTTCTTTGAATTTCCTTTTATTGTAGCTTTCCAAAAAAAAGCCTCGTTCATCTTCGAAGACTTGAGGCTCAATGATGAAAACCTCCGGGATAGAAGTGGAAATGATTTTCAAAATATAGTTCCTTTGCTTTTACTGTGAAGCATGATAGCGATCAATGATTTCATCTGAGGAACCTATGGCCTGGATCTGGCCATGATCCAACCATACGGCTCGCGAACATAGCGATTTAACAGTCGCGGAATCATGAGTCACCAAAAGTGTGGTCGCACCTTCATCCCTGTATTTTTCCATGCGTAGCTGACATTTATAGCGAAATGCCTCATCTCCAACAGAAAGGACCTCGTCCAGAATTAGGATCTCTGGTTTCCATGTTGTAGAAACTGCAAATCCTAGTCGCGCCACCATACCACTGGAATAGGTTCTCAAGGGGGCCTCAATGAAAGCACCCAGTTCGGCAAATTCAATAATTTCAGATAATCGAGATTCAATCTCTCGTCGAGAATGTCCTAAAAGCGTACCATTTAGAAAGATATTTTCGCGTCCTGTCAGTTCTGGGTGAAACCCCGCGCCGAGTTCAAGCAGAGGGGAGACCATGCCTCGAATCCGGATGCGGCCCTCGGTCGGGATCAAGACCCGGGAGATTACCTTCAGAAGCGTACTTTTCCCAGCCCCATTGCGGCCGATAATGCCAAGAATCTCGCCTTGGTTGACCTGTAGGTCGATATTGTTCAATGCCAGAAATTCCCGGTATCGAACATTACGTCTCAAAACCTGAATAGCATATTCTTTGAATGTGCCTATCACTTCTTCAGGAGCGCGATATCGAACGGTTACATTGTTGAGTATGATGACTGGGTTCATGATTCAGACAATCGCTTTAGGCCGTGTAGGCAAACTTATCAGCCTGATAAGAAAAATAGATCCAGCCAATCGCCAGGGTCGTTAGCGAGACGCCGATGCCAATGAATATTAGTGAGGTGGAAGGTAACACGCCATCATACAGAGGCACACGGAACATCAGGATCTGATAATACATGGGATTGAAATACAGCAGCCAATGCCTATATGCAGCGGGAAGAATATCTGACGGATACATAATCGGCGTCAAATACATCCATGCCTGAACGATGATCTGATACATTTCCGCGATGTCCGGAAAACGCACTGCCAGGCTGGATAACAATAATCCCACCCCTAACGCAAAAGCGGTTAATGACAGTAAAGCGACTGGCAGAAACAGCACTGCCCAGGTAATGGGTCTGTGTAATATTAGCATGATCAATAGCAACGGAACTAAAGAGAGAACCAGGTTTACAACCCCAGTGCCAATGGATGCTACGGAAAACGCCGTGTGTGGGATATAGATGCGCCGTATCAGCGTGCCCCCCCACACGCTTTGCTGGATTGCTGCTGTTGTTGTCTGTGAAAAAAAAGTCCAGGCGATCAAGCCGCCTAAGAGATAAGCGGCGTATCCATCTACACGCCCAAATAAA
>Ga0137366_10000522_pt1 | contig 25613 bp, 33 predicted proteins | sample SagtaG_8_FD_104938 | JGI IMG/M metagenome (GOLD analysis project Ga0137366, IMG submission 104938) | Vadose zone soil microbial communities from Sagehorn Ranch, Mendocino, California, USA - Sage1_L_60_16 metaG | ecosystem: Environmental > Terrestrial > Soil > Vadose zone | place: USA...
AGTTCGTGCGCCATAACAGCCTCGAGCTCGGTATCATTCATGACGTCTAGCAGGCCGCTTGTAGCGCACACGACGGCGTGATTGGGGTCACGGCCAGTGGCAAAGGCATTTGGCGCCGGGTCGTCCATAATGTACACACGCGGCATGGGCATGCCGGCGGCAATTGTCAGGTTCTCGACCGTCCGATACAGCCGCGGATTATCACTGCGCTGAATCTCATGGGCGCCATTGACCGCTGTGGCGATTTTGGCTGCCAGAAAATATTGAATCAGCGCATACACTGCACTGGCAATCAGCGCCAAATACAAATAGCCATAGTTGCCATTGCCGTACAGATTGCTAAAAATCCAGCCCAACACAGCAATAATGGCGACAAAAAACGCCAATATCACCCATGTCTTACGTTTGTTCGCAGCGATGGCCGAATACATACGCTCCTAAGTACTAAAACTTTCTGCTGAGGACGAGCTTAGAAGAAGCTGTTTGTTAGAATTTGACCGCAACTGGCTGTTCAACCTCGGCTTGGTTTTCGACTTCGAAGAACTCACGCTGTTTGAAGCCGAGCATGCTACCTACGATGTTGCTGGGGAAGGTCTGTAGCTTGGTGTTCAGATCGCGCACGCCACCGTTGTAGAAGCGGCGTGATGCTTGGATTTTGTCCTCGGTATCGACCAATTGCTGTTGCAGCTGCTGGAAGTTTTCGCTTGCACGCAGTTGCGGGTAGTTTTCGGCGACCGCGAACAGGCTTTTGAGCGCACCGGCGAATTGGTTCTCGGCGGCGGCTGTCTCTTTCACGCCCTGCGCGTTCAGTGCATTGGCCCGAGCCTCGGTGACTCGTTCGAAGACTTCCTTTTCGTGAGTGGCATAGCCCTTGACTGTCTCTACGAGGTTAGGTATCAAATCGTAGCGGCGCTTCAGTTGCACGGTAATGTCACTCCAGGCCTCATCGACGCGGACTTTGAGCGTCACCAGCCCGTTATAGATCGCGATGAAGGCCAGTACCAGCACGGCTATCACCGCTAGCAGAATATAGAGCCACGTCATAAAGAATTTCCTTGTTTACACTTCTATTTTAGCACAGAGCGACAGAGATAACACGGCCTGTCGCCCCTTACCACCGCCTATGGGTTAACGGTATCGCCAACTTTGTGCAAGCTCGTAGCCGCCGTGCCTGAACCCCACGTATTGCCGCTCCAGACGTTCGTTGGCCCGTCGGCCCAGTTGGACACGGTTGCGCCCTGGCCGTCGACTTCACCGCATTCAGGGTTGTACTTGCGGCCAAACACGTTGTTTGTAACCGTTACGTATGTCGAGTTCGGGTATGGCTTTCCGGCCTGTTCAACACCAGCCTTTAGGCAGTAGCCACTCCCCACATTTATCAAATTCTTATCAATCAGCATGTGGTCAAAGGTGCCAAAGTCATGATAGTTGGCAATACCGCCCGAGATACAACCTTCACCCTTGTACAGAACCAACGGCAAATCGATATTGTTGTGCCGCATCACCATGTTGCTGCCGCCACCGTTTGTTCCCATGCCAGCCTGATGCAAAATCAAGTTGGAGCCGCTTGCATAGCCACAGGCAAAGTCATGAATGTACGAATCCTCGACCGTGACATTATCTTCTACATGGAAGGCCAGACTGCTGATATTGTGCACATTCAGGCGCGTCGCAGTGTAGTTTTCGAACGAAATACCCGCGCTGCCACTTAGGTCGTTCAGGCCGTCGATTTCAGTGTCAACGACTTTCAGATTCTTGTAGTGTATATCGCCAGAGAAATTACGGATGACATAGTAGTCGCCGCAGCGAACTCGGGACCGCTGGATGGTGACGTTGTCGTTTTCGACATTCACGCAGCCGTCGATGTCAAGCCCATCCAATACCGCACCAGCACCGTCAATCAGCACGTAACCACCGGTTTCCCAGTGCCAACCAGTACCGCTGCTGACCTGGCTGGGCACTGCCTTTAAAGTGACGCCGGTATGCTGCCAGCCGGTACAGCTGGCATCAGGAAATGCCGGATAGGCTGGGCAGCCAGCGCCAACCGGAGCAGGTGCCTGAAACTTGAGCGCTTGCCCGCCCGATGCTGCGCTGTCGGTCACAACGGCAGCGTTGCCGCTAATCGTACTCTTTTCGGGCTCAAGACTGGCAAAGGGACCAATGGCTCGTGTGATAATCAATGTCGCACCGACGACCACAACCGCCAAAGCGATGAGTAAAGCGATAATCTTGTTGCGCTTGCTGGCTCGTTGTAAGTTAAGTTTCATGTCAGTCATATCCTATTTCCCGCTCTCGACAACCACAACACCTTTGAGCGCAACCGGGTTCTGTGCGTCATGATAGGTGTAGGTTCCGGGCGTGTTAAATGTGTAGGTATAGGTCTCGTTTAGACCAAGCGCATCCTCGCTGTCGAAGTTTGGTGCGCCCTGCTGGTTTGTATCCGCCATCAGCCGATGATTGGCGGTGTCGCGATTGGTCCAGGTCACGCTTTGCCCTTGCTTTATCTTGATGGTTGCGGGCGTGAAGCCTTTGCTGGTAATCGTCGCCTGAGGCAAAAGGTTGCTGTCGCCAGCAGCCATGGTATTGTTGCCGCTCAGCATGGTCCAGGCCATCCAGCCGATCAATCCAAGCGCAATCACCAGCACTACCGCCACAAGGGCTACAAACTTGCCCGATAGTTTTACTCGTTTCGACGTTGGCGCGGCGGAAGTATTATTGGGTGCCGGTGTTGTCATGTTTTCGTCCATTTCCTAACTCCTCTGGTTTACCGAGCATTCAGCTTTACATTCTTTGTGACACTGACTCCATCGCGGATGCCTATACCATAGCGCTGCGCGACGTAGCCGTGACTGACATATTTGAAGGTGCGAGTGCCAATCGGTACGTCGCTCACACTGTAGCTGCCCGAGCTGTCGGTCGTATAGATATGCTTGACGCCACCGTAGCTGACGCGAATGGTCGCATCTGTCAATGTTTGACCGCTGGTGGTCGTTACGTGGCCATGGACACCGCCCTTACCCTTGTTCGACTGTTTGGCGAGCGTTGTGGTGGTCACGGTAGCTGAAGGTTGGCTGCTGTTGCCGGCAGCGTCACGAGCAACGACATAGTACGTATAGGTGGTACTGGCGCTCAGGTTGGTGTCACCATAACTGGTTGTCGCGACGGTCGCAACCTTCGAAGCGGTATTGGTACCGGTCGATCGATAGACATCATAGCCGGCGACTCCGACATTGTCTGTGCTGGCGCTCCAGGCAACATTTATCTGACTGGCGCTAACCGCGGTGGCGCTTAATCCGGCTGGGGTGGTTGGAGCCTGCGAGTCAGGCGTGCTGGGCGTGGTGACGGTGGCTTGGTTGGAACCAGGCGACACATTACCGGCAGCGTCCAGCGCAAATACTTGATAGGTGTAGGCTGTGTTTGGAAGCGCAGTAGTGTCAGAGTAAGCCGACACATTACCAACTTGAGTTACTGCGACGTTGTTGCGCAGAATACGGTAGGCGGTGACGCCGGCGTTGTCAGTGCTCTTGGTCCAGGTGAGGTCAACCTTGTTGTAGGCCGAGGCCTTGGCGCTGAGGTTGGTGGGGGCACTTGGGGCGCTGGTGTCGGTATTGGCCGCTTTTACCTGAATTGAATCAGTGGCAGTATTGTTTGCCGTGTCATAAGCCTTCGCCTGGATAGAGTACGTGCCGTCAGCAACCGTTGTGCTGTCCCAGCTGAAGCTATACGGAGCAGTCGTGCTGGTCGCCTTGAGCGCGGTACCAACGTAGAACTCGACCTTGGCAATTTTGGTGTCATCGGTGGCCGACGCAGTAACATTCACCGCTCCTGACACCGTTGCGTTGGCGGCCGGTGCTGTTACCGTAACAGCCGGCGGTGTGACGTCGACGGCAGTGGTACAGTTGTCGCCCGTGCCAGTCGGTGTGCACGTCTGATCAGACATGAACAGTACTCGGTCCAGCTCAACATTTGGCTCGCGGCCAATCATCTTCAGCGTATGCGAGCCAGCAGACAAATTAATGGAGACGGGGGAGCTGGTGTTGCCGTCTTTGTAGTTTACCCACGTCCAGGCATTGGCGGGTATAGCAGCGTCGCCCACAGTGTAGCAGGTGCCATCCACCTCTAATAAATATGAATTATTGGTGGCATCGGGTGCCATCAGGTGGCTCCATACGGTATACGTGGCAGCCGCCGAGATGTTTACTGTCTGTGAAGCCGAACCATAGTCCATGCTTGGCGCGCTACACGCTGCATAGACTGGATGTAGGGGAGCGGCTGCAAAGCCATACAGGCCGAGAGCCACTGCAGGTACCATTAAAGTCGCTCGGCGGATGAGCGATCGAACCTTTTTCATGGGCATATACTCTCTTTTACTTTTCGTTTAGTTATTTATAGTGCTTATGCTTCTCAGCTTCTCCCAAGTCAATAAAATTGTCAACTATGGAATGCGATAAGCATCAGTTTGAGCCTCATGCCAATCAAGTTTACATCTCAGACACAAGGCCTCAGCCGTAAACTTGGTGGGCAAGGTGGGACTCGAACCCACAAGGTTGTTACAACCAGCGGATTTTAAGTCCGCCGCGTATACCAATTCCGCCACTTGCCCGCGGTAGCTATTACCCATGAAGGCATTTTCCGCGTATCCACTTTTCCCGTCGTTCGAGCTAAAGCTCTCCACTCCGGCGTAAAGTTGGAAAACTCAGATTGCCACTGGCAATCTTCGCCAATTCCGCCACTTGCCCATGGTAACCATTGCCTATGGAGCATTTCCGCGCATCACTCTTCCGTCGTTCGCGGCCGAGCGCTCCACTAGCGCAATGCTCATATTTTACCTATTATAGAGGCGTGTATCAACTTCGCTTATTTGGCCTGCTACTCCGACCATCGCCGTTCAGTGCCACCGTCATGAGCCTGATGACCATCATTATACTTGCCGTGGCCAACTGGCCTGCTATCACCCATAATCCCTTCCTGTATGACTATTTATTTGGTCAATATGGCGTCACAAGCATATTGAACCAGTCGAACTCGCTGCTCGATCCAGCTATTTTTGAGCAAGCCTATACCTACTACATTGCGCTGGCTTTGATTGCCGTGCTGACCGGTATAGCGGTATATATCGTCTTGCAGAGTTTTAGCCGCGGCGTCGAGGACGCCCGGGAAGCACTCAGTGAAATCGAAGAGGCTGGTTCGTCGCGGCGCAGTGTCGAGGCCGAAATAGGCGTCCGCTGGGCTGTGCGTACGGCAAGCATTGTGCTGTGGGCAGTATATTTGGTATTTTTCACCAATGCGCTGCTGCCTTTTTGCTTGCTGACCACCCGGCAGGGTACCGCGGCGCTGAACCAAGCGAACGGCTGGGCATTTGAGCTTCTTGGGTTTATGCTGCTGTGGCTGGGGCTGCATCAGCATGTCATCTTTGCTCGGTTGACCTTGTTGCGCCCACGGATATTTGGCGGTGGACGCGCAATAAATAATGTTCTCTACGGCAATTAAAAAAAGTGCTCGCCAAAAAGCAGCGAGCGTCAGGAAGAGCATGTGGAGGCACCTACCGGAATTGAACCGGTGTAAGAGGTTTTGCAGACCTCTGCGTAACCACTCCGCCAAGGTGCCATGAAAATTTTGTGTCGTCTCGGGCAGCTGCCCTGAACGGCAAAACAGGTTTTGCGGTTCGTTTTGCTCGCCTTCGAACTAAAGCTCTCCTGGCTCGGCCCAGCAAGGACCGCGCCAAGGTGCCGCTGCTTGTTGATTATACCTCTAAGGGGGCTGCGAATGCCAGAGGTCGGGAGCGGCAAGGTAGTACCTTGCAGGGTAGGCCAAGCGTAGTGCAACCGGAGCGCAGTCCTTTTGGACTTCGCGCCGCGTGAAACGCACACCCTGAAAGGTAATAACCTTGCCGCTCCCCAAAAGGCTCAGACTACTTCCGGAAGAAGCCCTTGTGCTCGCGGTCTGCTTTGACGAACTGCGAAAACCCTACAAAAAACACGCCCAGTCCTGCCAGCAGCGCTCCAACACTGCCAAGTAATAATGCCGTACTTATGGTGTCGCCTAGTGCTGTCATGTCACTCCCCTTGTGCTTCTTATGCCTCTATAATAGCACTTTGGGCCAACACATCCATCACTTCTCCAGCGTAATCGGTACCGGCGATGGTTGGATACCCAACGCCTTGAGGGGCGCCAATTTGGCAGCGTGCTGCGCGATAACAGACGCAAAAAGTCGCTCATAATTGTCCACCATATTCGAAATGGCGAAAAAATTCTCGACCCTTGTGCGGCAATCCTCGCGGCGGATAGTATCTACCTTCTTCACCGCCTCAGTCAAATCCTTGAGCCGGCTGCACACAAAGCCAGTCTTGCCGTCCTCCACCACCTCTGGTGCTGAGCCGCGCCGCATGACGACAACTGGCGTCCCGCACGACATCGATTCGATCATGGTTACACCAAATGGCTCGTCCCATTTGAGTGGCAGCAGCATGCACTTGGCCTTTTGAAAATACGGAATGGTCTCTTCGCTTTTCTTGTGGCCGAGGTAAACTATCTGGTCATTCAAATACGGCTTGATGAGTTTATTAAAGTACTGCCGGTTCTCGGGCAGCACCGGTCCAATGATCAGCAGGCGCTGGCCAGTGCGCTTCGCAATTCGTACTGCCTCGCTCACACCTTTTTCTGGCACAATGCGTCCGCAAAATAGTAGATAGTCGTCGTGCGTCGGCGAAAAGGCGTACTTGTCGATATCGACGCCATTGTAAACAGTTGCCGCATACGGAAGCTTGGGCGCATTTCTGCGCTGGCGGTCAGAAATAGAAACACAATACTGGTTTGGCGAAGCAAACATGCTAAAAATATCGGAGTGCCAATTGCGCAGCGTATCATGCAGCGTGTATACCACCGGCACCCGCGGGAAAAGCGACGCCAGCGACAGCGAGCTCTCCGGATGATGGAAATGCAGCAAATCGTATTCGCCTGCATCGGCCCGCTGGAACATTTCGATCGCCAGGCGTTGGTCCCATAGTGCGGGCATGTAGCGCGTCAGCAGGTCGACATTCTTCAATAGCTTATTCAGTTCAGACCGGCTCGTTGCCAATGGCCGCAGCCCTTCGCCCCGACCGACCACCGGCAATTCCAAACGCGAACCATCTGGCGCATAAAAATCAATGCGGTGTCCCCGTTTGGCCAGCTCCTCAGCAATCGTTTGCGCGAGATCAATAATCACATACACCATGTCCGAAGGACGCGGCACGGGAATAAACCCTCTAACCATCATGGCAATTTTCATCAACACCAGCTCCTTGCTGATTTACCTATTTTAGCACTCATGCGGCGGGTGGATGTGAAATATTTGCCACTGACAGCAAAATCTGCCGGGATCTTCGCAGGCTGACCCCTAGTCTCGCCGCACTTCAGCGATGGTCAAAATATAATTGTGATCCTCGCTCTGACTGGAGTGGAGGACGTAGAAGCCGGTGGATTCGAGGAGATGGAAGAGGCTATGGAGAGTGGGTTGCCAGCTATGCCAAAGCGTGATAGTGTCACCTTTTTCAAATTGAACTATCCTTTCGCCTTCGCTAAGCTCAAATTGAAGCGTTAATGCAAATCGGAGCCTAGCACGCGAATACTTCCGTCTGTTTGTCTTATCGTAGCCAATTTCAGCATCATAAAAGGATTTTTCTATATTTAACTGATCAAGTACGAACCTGTGGCGACTTAGGATTTCCGGCTTTTGCGGCTTCAGGTCGTAACTATGCACAAACCACTCGGGGGGCTTATCGGCTTCTTCAATAAAATCAGTATATAGCAGAATGTCTCGTGGGTTCATGCTCTCACATATTGTTCGAAAAGAATCACTTGGGACCCTAAGGTTACCTGCCGTTGCGCCCAAAAATAGTACTAAATTAACCGTATCCTGAACCGAATTTAAATAATCCTCCGCTATAATATTCGCAAAACGCTCATAGGCGATGTCAAGCTGAAAGCCTTCGAATTGGACGCGTTCACCAAACCAGTTACTTATATTTCGTTGCGCTATGCTTAGCATGTCGTCACTAAAATCAAGTGCTACATAGCGCCCAAGCTTACCTTGCGCGATCAGATGTTCCAACAAATTTTTTACAGGGACCGCATTCCCAACTCCGATATCAATTACGTTTACCTTTTTAACTTTAGTTAGACGTTTGTCGATATAGCTAAGGTTATCGGCCAAAAGCTCAATTGTGCCATGCAACATACTAGGCGTATCGACCGATAATTGTTTATTAATATACTCATCCCATTCTTTTGCACCATGGCCGAAATAACCATATTGGCGGGGAAGTTCATGATAAATCTCTAAATTACGGACTATATCGTAAACTTGCGCCTCCGTGAATATCTTGAGAAGGCTTGAACTTGATTGGACTGTCTTCATAGCAAGCGAGTTACGGTATTTGCGATTCTGTCCAACAAGGCTTTCGATAATAGGGATGTTAACTACAGAATTCGCAACATAGATACGTCCATTGTGTTCTGCGAGCTCTAATTGAAGTTTGCCTTCTTTAGTGGACTTAATCCAGTTCCGAACTGTTGCTTCAGATATATTATATTGAACAGCTAATTCTGTATTCTTAAAATGTATAGCCATAACGGTATTTTATAGTTGACATGTTACGCCAAATGGACGTAACATGCGGGCAAGTAAAACCTATGCGAGTCTTATTATGACTAACTATACCATGTCTCAGATGAATTTTCAAACTACCCCTCAATATCCGGAAGCAGAAATATGCTCAGTGTGCGGACGCTATGAGTCAAAAAATGAAATGACCACAGGACCAAATAACAACACCGGAGAACTCACTTTAATCTGTACAAGTCATTTACGAAATAGTCGTCAGCTCATAAATCTGTTGGCTGATTATGCGGCAAACCAACGGCAAAGCTACGGTCATCTTACTATCTTGCGTGAGACAGCAGATGCAAAATTCTCATATTGAACATAGGACACTTCCTCGTGGAGTGAGTTTAAGTTTTGATCTAGCGCAGCACATTTTTATACGTGGCGTAAATGAAAGCGTAGTTGTGACCGATCGCCCCCATGATGTCGCTTCTGCTGCTAAGAAACAGTGGTATGCTTTAATTCGTCTCGTCCAACGAGAGCGTGCTAGCACGCTCAAAGCGGTCCGCATTGCAGAATTATCTAATCAGATGGCTTGGATGCAACAGCTTATTTTTACTAGTAAGGCGCAAGAATATCTACCTACGAAAAATTATGTTCTATTCGCCACTTACAACGATGCTCATCGGTCACTCCGCTACTCAACCCTTTACATTACTATTCCACTTTCGTCTAAGCAGCTGTATTCGTTGATTAGCTTGCTACAGAAAGATTCCGCAGTGATAATTTATAAATCGAGCTCGAAATGAGTCTTAGAATTAATTTGTCTCACTTGAATCAGGTACGATGCCAGAAACGGTAAGCAAATACTCCTTGTCCTTAGTGAGGCTAGAGTGAAGCAGGTTAAAGCCAACTCCATCAAATTGAGAAATAAGCTCTAGTACTGTTTGATGCCAAACACGAAGCAGCAAAATTGTATCGCCTTTCTCAAGCTTAACCTCTTGTTCACTATCCTCAAACTTAAAACAAATAGATAGCGACGCCTTAAGCCTAATCCTTACATAGCGCATTCGAGTATCTTCATTGAAACCCATCTCAACATCGTATAGCGACCTATCAATACCTAGGAGATTCAATACAAAACTATAAATTGGCGAAAGTGTAGTCGTTGTTTTATCAGGATTAAAATCAAAATAACGACGAGCTGCACGCGTATCTGGCTTTCTTGTATAGACCAATATATCTGTATCACCCATACTATTGTAGATAACCCGCAACACGTCCATAGGAAAACGGAAATTAGCCGGAGTAGATCCAAGTAATAAGACAACGTTTATGGTGTTTTCGGAATTATTACCTAGCATATCGTCTACTAGTAGATCATCAAACCTCTCATAACTAATATCTCGAACATAGCCTTCAAATTTGATATTAGTATCGAACCACTTTTTTATATTTTTTTTAGCTATTTTTAGCATGCTCTCACTAATGTCAATGGCTATGTAACGATTAAGCTTCTTGCGCTCGAGAAGGTAAGCGAGCAGGTCCTTGCCCGGCAAAGCATTTCCGACACCCACGTCAATGACATTTACTCGATCGTGATCTTGCATAAGCATGCCGAGGGCATCCAGATTCGTTTTAATGAGCTCCATAGTACCCTTCAAGATGCTTGGGGTCTCATCCTGCTCCAAACGATTCATCCAGTTATCCCAATTATGTGCCCCACCGTCTAAATAGTTATATTGCTGAGGAATCTCGTGATGAGTTTTGAGATTAGAGATAATGTCATATGTTTGTCGCCTATTAAATACTTCGTAAAACTCCGCCTTCGGCGTCACCACCTTATGATGGAGGGTGTTGCGGTATTTCTTGCCTTTGTCGGCCAGTTTTTCGAGGGCGATGATATTTACAGGGGTGTTGGCCACATAGGTCCGTCCATTTACTTCGTGTAGCTGGAGGTCTGGCTTCCCTTGTTTGGCAGCGTCTATCCAGTTATGGACAGTTTTGAGGGAGACGTGGTAATCGTTTGCCAGTTCGGAATGTTTGAAGTAAAGCATGTGGTGTCCTATTTTATAACTAAAAATTCTAAAAATCTATATTGTATGTTACACGCTTTTTGTGTAACATAAGAGTGAGAAGCGCTTCTCACTGTCCAAATATCACAAATACAGATCGTATCATCTGGATTGTGTTAAATCAAGTCCAAGCGAAAGGAACTCACAATGCTATCGCCCCACTCAACTAATCGCCAAATTGGTGAGCTGCGAGTAAAGCCCAAGGAGCATCCGTCATTTCTACTCGGCACCTTTACCGAAGCCAATCCTCCTACTGGCTTCTCGATTGCCATTTCACCCGACCCCGTACCTGCCGACTCTGTAATTACCCGCGTCGTCACTTCTGGCCCTTCAGAACATTACAAACTTATCCTGCACGTCACTAATAACGGCACTAAATCTATCGGCGTCAAAGTCCACCAGCTGTAGCCATCCCTATTTTGCCTACGAGCAATCTGCTAAAGGCCATACTGTTCGCGAGACAAGGGACATGTGCAAGATTTCTGCAATAGCGAACTTTGTAATTGATTGTAATGCCTGGTTAGCTCTGATGCCCAGCAATTAATCCATACCCGAGCATCAGCACGGCGAGGGCCAGAAGCAGCGCACCACATTTGGTGATGGTAAAACCAGTCTTTGCGTCGCCTTTGTCCAAAAAGACATGCCAGAAAAAGCCGCCGGACTGCATGGCAATACCTACCAGCAGCAAGCTGCACATGACATATTGCAGCTGCCAGCCCAGCGTTGTTTTGCCCAAATAGATATAGTAAAGCAAAGACATCAGCAGCAATACACCGGCATGCGCGTGCCCAGCCTTGAACAGACCCGCCTGCTCTTCATTCAAACGGCCGCGTAGCCAGTGCAAAAACGAAAACCCGCCAAACATCACGGCCGGCAGGCTGACCCATGAAATGATTTCGAAAAGTTGAAGTGTATGCATGACGTCATTTTACCTGGTACTCGGCCGCAGACACAAGCAAAAACGGCTCTTCGCTACGGAAGAGCCGTTTGCCGATCCTAGCGGCTCAGATGTGCCAGGATCCACACTGCGCCGGCCAGCAGGACGAAGAAAAGGCCCAGTCCCACTGGAGAACCCCAGCTGAACCAGCTACCCCACGCCCGCCAGTTCTTCATGCCCCACTGCTCGTAGTCGTGCTTAGCGTCTTTATCAGACATAGACGCACTCCCCTTTACAGATATTCCTACGTCCGGTTCGACCATCCGCACGCGACCATACAAGCTACAACCTTGGCCTCGCTAGATTACCTGACGGCTCGTATGGGTCCTGCGCCAGCTAGCTTGAAGAAACGCCTTTGAGCGTATTATACAACATTCTACCCTAAATGTCCTGTTGCAATTGTTGAAGGGCGGTCGGTAGCTCGTGTTTTTCGATAATAAAGGTCAGCTCTGTTGCAGTGGAAACGATTTCGATAATATTGACGCTTCTATACGCGAGGCGCCGTGTAAGGCTGTGGATAAGGTTCGGCGTCTCCAGGTAACCGACCCTCAACTTCACCGTAATACCGACCAGGTGCTGCTTGTCATAGATTTTGCGTGCCTTGGCAAGGCGGCGGCGAAATAGGGATGCCACGCTAGACTCGGCAATAATCGTGACTTCGTTGATGCCCTGCGTAACCGTTACGTAGGATTGGTCGTCGACTTTTATCTGCCCGTACATTTCTCGTAACGCAGCCGAAAGCTCCGCCGTACGTTCATATGTTATGCCTTCCAGATTGGCATGGACAGCGAGGCTCTGTACAAAATTAACCGTTGCAGCCTGTGGTTGCAGCCCACCCACTACTCGAGCGAGCGCGGTTACTAGCGTGCCTTCCTGCACGTCCTTCATGAGCGACTGCTGAATAGCGGGCCGAATGGCACGGGCATACGCCGAAAGATTAAGCCAACCCTGCTTTGCGGCGGCCAATGCAATATCATCATGCAGTAGAATATCCTTGGAGACTTGAGCGACGGTTATCATAAATGTTATATATCTATCTTCTAGGTACAAATATAGCATATTTACAGGATATTTTACCTCGTCGCCGTTTACCAGTACGCTGTCGAGTATACAACGAAAGGAATACATATGAACCCTACCAGAACATTCGCCAGTGATAACTACTCGGGGGTACACCCAAACGTTATGCAGTTGCTGCATGATTTGCATAGCCAGGGGCACGCTGCCGCCTACGGCGCAGACACAATCACCCAGCGCACAAAACAGCTGTTCGATCATACATTTGGCCCAGATATTGCTGTGCTGTTTGTGCCGACTGGCACAGGCGCAAATGTGCTGGGGCTCAAACTCATATTGCAACATCCTTATGAAGCAGTCGTTACCAGCGACGTATCACATGTCTTCGAGGAAGAGACAGGTGCGTTAGCTATGCACACCGGCGCACAGCTCTTTACCATTGCACATAACGATGGCAAGGTTGACCTCCCTGCCTTGCAGCAGGAGGTCGCACTGCGCAAAGAGCTTGGATTTCACTCTAGCGTGCCTAAGGCGCTATCTATTGCAAACTCGACCGAATATGGAACCTGCTATCAGCCTGAAGCACTGCGGCAGCTGGCTGATTTCTGCCATACAAATGATATGTACTTGCACATGGACGGTTGCCGGCTGGCAAATGCCGCTGCCGCACTTGGGTGCGACCTCCGCTCGCTCACACGAGACGCCGGTGTGGATGTGCTGAGCTTTGGCGGCGCAAAAAATGGCCTGATGAACGCCGAAGCTGTCGTGATTTTCAATGCACCGCCGAGCGATCGCCTCCGCATGCAAAAACAAACCATGCAGCTGACCTCCAAAATGCGCTATCTGGCGGGGCAGTTCATCCCCTACCTCACGGACCAGCTGTGGCTGCAAAACGCCCAGCATACGAATCAACTTGCCCGGCAACTTGCGGACGGCTTGCTCGCTAAACTCGGCGCGCGCATCGCCTTTACGCGCCCTGTTGAGACAAATCAAGTGTTCTGCATTTTACCAGACGCAATCGTTCGCAAGCTGCGACGCGCCGGATATAGTTTTTATGATTGGAACAGTCCCGGTGAGGTCCGGTTGGTGACATCGTGGGACAATACCGCAGGCGATATACAAAACTTTTTATCTGCCATCTGAAAGCTCAAACGTGCGCTTGGTATACATAATTTAAAATTGCGAGAACAACCGTGTCGGCTCATTGCTTGCGATAAAGCCGTCGAGCTTCTCGGTCGAGAGAAACCTTGGCAATATATACGAGCTTGCAGGATCGATGAAGGCAATTTCTTCTATTTCTTCCTCGCCGTGCGAGCTTTTTGCTAAATCAACCTCCAGATAATCCTGGCTATTCGTGATGTGAAAGAAAAACTCCAGAAACTCCTGCCCCTCATGGACAAACTGCTGCACATAGAGGAGTCTGCCCAGCTGCGGCCGGATTCCAGTCTCCTCAATCATCTCCCGTTCAATTCCGGCCGGTATTGTCTCTCCTGATTCGAGTACGCCGCCAGGCAGGCACCAATAATCAACCGGGGCTTTGCGCAGACTCTCCTTATAAGTTTTCAGGCGCGCGCAAAGGAGCTTGCCCTCGTGCAGCACTATACCCCGGACCGTAATCTTTCGTGTCATAGATGCTCTCCGTTATGCCAGGATTATACCCCAAGCTGCGCCGCTCCCAAAACTACAGTGTTTATCGTTGCCCTTGCAGTTACCGCCAGCGACCTGCATCGATAGCGCTCGCGCATGCGCTATACTAGTCCCATGTCTCACATTGCTTTCATTGGTACCTTTGATCCGCTGCATGGTGCGCACATTGGTCAGCTGCTGCGGGCTCATCGCTACAAGCCCTTTTCCGTAGCCTACATACTTGTCGACAAGCATCCCGCGCATAAGCCACATGCTTCCAGCTGGAAGCATCGTCTCAGAATGGCCGAGCTCACACTAGCTTCTTTTGAGCTGCCGTTTGATCACATGGTCATGGCGGTCGAGGATTCCACCGCGTCCGAGCTTGACGTGCCAATAGATTATAAAGTCAGTGGCATGGATTCGCTCATCGAAAACTTGGGCGACGAAAACCGCTGGCAGCTTGCCCAGCGGTGGCCCATGATTGTCCTGTCTATTCCCGGCATGGAGGGGGCGGCGCTCTCGACCGTCGTCGCCCAACTTCCCAAAGCCATCCAGCCAACCATTCGCTATGAATACGTGAGCGAGCAGGATGCACCCATCATGAACTACGATTTTGACCAGCAGGCATTTATAACGCGCCGCGTCCATTCGACCTACCTGCGCACCGGCAGGGACAATTCCCTTATTCCGCCGACGGTTCGGGAGTATATTTCGAACCACGGGCTTTATCAAGCCGCATCATGACGGTTCCTTGGTAGCTTGGCCGCTAGCACAATCTCACCACTGTCCAGCTGAACAACGAGCAGTTGGAATAATTATTTGCAATAATATCAAGTTTGGTTATAATATATTACCATCGATGCTAAAAAGCATCGATGCGCCACATTGGCGACAGCGAGAGAAAGGATCATCGTGGCTGATGCTAGAGAACTGAAGCCAGTCCTGAAGCTCATCGATGAGCTTCAGGCAAAGGCCGAAGAGCTCTTCGACAGGTACGTAGTCGCTTTTCTGCAAGGGGGGTGTAAGCCGGCAGAGGTGAACGCAGCTCGTGCACTCGCTGCTTCAATCCGAAGGAGGATCAGGCAGCAACCGCAGCTCAGCGGGCAGGCCCGGCAGATTCCCCTCCAGCTCCAGAAAGAAATTGTCGTCTGGCTGGATCGCTGGAATACCCGTGACTTCGCTTACTCGGAGTTGGGAGCGCAGCATGGCCACCAAAAGGGCAACCACGACGGCTTCAATGAGCTGCATGAGATCTTCTGGGATGACCTGAGGGATGTCATGTGGGCACTGGGTGCAACTCGGGATCGCAGCCGCCGGCGTGATCGTCGTCTGCGGGCCTTGCCTTCTCAGCCCTTTTTCGCCTACAACGCAGGGGTGGGAAAGCGAGCCGGCTGGTACGACTAAAGTCATGAGTTGATCTCATGACCAGATAAAACCCTCCGACATGAGCGCACAAACAGAGTCGAAGACCGGTCAATCCGGATAGCCCGTGAGGCACACTGTCCTCCAGAATCGGAGCACAGCGTCCGCGCATGGGCTGATAGTATCGACGAGCTCAGGTTAATACTATCGCGCGACCCAGTTCTCCAAGACGGGAACTGGGTCGGATGTCACAAACTTATCTAGTACTTCAAGCCAGTGTATGGGTGTATAGGCGATGCGGGCCAAGTCGAGCTTGCCTACTCTCCGACTGTGCCGGTTTTGACTTCTCCGGCTCGCTTGTAATTGGCCATGATGACACCGCTTGGGGTAATTTCACCCTTTGTTAGTGTGAACGCTGCCGGGATAGTCCCTTCGGCGAATAGTTTCTGTCCTTGACCGAGTGTTAGCGGGTAGGTTACGAGCCTGAGCTCGTCCACCAGATCATTCTGCAGTAGCAGCTGAATCAGCTTACCGCTCCCCCAAACGTGTAGGTCAGAACCATCTGAATCTTTGAGCTCCTTTATGTCTTCCACGTTTTTTAGGAACACCGTGTGCTCCCAGTCCGACTTTTCCAGTGCGTTGCTCAGTACGTACTTCGTGCCGTCATTTATGCCCGGCCAAACATCTGTGTGCTCAGGCCAGTAGCCAGCAAAAATCTCGAAGGTTTTTCTGCCCAACAGGTATTCTGCGGGCTGCATATTTACCTGGAAGAACTCGCTCCGATTATCATCCGTATATGGTGCTGTCCAGCCGCCATATATAAAACCGTTCGACGGATCTTCTTCGGGCCCGCCCGGAGCTTGCATCACCCCATCCAGCGTAATCATTGATATAACAATTATCTTCCTCATAGCACACCCCACTTATAAAATCATCATATACCTATGCTCGGCCAAAATATAGAAATAGAATAAGCCCATACAATTCGCATTTGCGATTGACGGGCTTCTTCTCGGCTTGCGATATGCTTTACTGATATAATCAACTTTCTTCGTTGTTGCACAGTCATCACCAAGGCTAACCTACTAGAGCTAGAACCTACACGAATGGTACTTCATTCACATCTCAAAGATAAAGATAGTGAGCTTACTCCATGAACATGGTCGGGTGCATTCCGCGGTAGCCCGCTGGAAATTCCCAGAGCTGAGTGATGCACTCAGTGTCCATGTCCATCAAGATAATGAATACTCGCTCTTCGCATCCTTCTTCTGGCCAATCACTTGCCAGAAGGATCGCTTCACCATCGCGGGCAAAGGCGATCAGGAATTCGTGCTGGAGGTAGAGAATCTGTTCGACTACTTCATGACTCATGCCATGAAGATTGTCAAAGAGAAACATTTTGGCTCCTCAGGTTCTCACTAACAAGAATCTCTTGGTAGTGTTATCATACAGTATCATATAAGACTTCTTAAGTCAACTATGGGAGTCAGCCTGTCTAGTAGCACTCTGGGCAAGCGAGACCCTAACTCTCTAACGGAGGCGCATTTGTGAAAGATCAAACGAAGATGCGTCTAGAAGCGTATCTTACCTGTTATGAATTCTTGGTGCGGCAGGTGGACTACAGGTGGAAGCACATGTATGGCAGCTGATGATGTATGAAAATTAAACTTGCGACTGACCGGTTAGCTCAAATAGCTTTAAACCTTCTTTCCGCATAAATCCGGGAACCAAACTAACCATTGGTTGCCCATGTTCGACAATATATTCAGCAGGAATAGCGATTTGTCTCCAAGAAAATTTACCGCCGCTCGTTTGCTTGATCCGCTCCATTTCGGCGATCATGTCGTCGCGTGTAATGGCATAGGCTACTGTGTCGATCTTTGCCCAGATAGCGGCTGACATGCACATTGGGCAGGGCTCCGCGGTAGAGTAAAGGATGCAGCCCTCAAGGTATGGCTGGTTGAGCTTTTGACACGCCTTACGAATCGCATCAATCTCTGCATGACCATTAACAGGATCATTGGCAGACTTGAGCGTCTCGTAACCTACAGCAATAATTTCATCATCCTTTACAACGATAGCTCCGTGTCCATAGTCGCCATTTTTAGCCGACGTCACGGCAGCATCGATGGCTTGCATCATAAATTTTTCAAGAGGTTTAATCATGCCTAATTATATAACAAAACCCGTGAGGCCTCTAACCATAAAACAGATAAGAAGTCTTAACCGACATAAAAGGGCGTCCAAATAAAACCCGATCAAGGGAGCTCTTTTAGGTGTCATATTAGTGCTCTGGACGCATTTACAGATGTAAGTTGCGACAGCCAAAAGAGGCCCTCGGGGCCTCTTTCCGGGTCCAGAATGTTGCTACATTGGAAAGGCTTCGTACACCTCAACAACTGCGCCGGGGCTGTCGGCTAGCATCGGACATCCTTTGGCAAGTTCTGCTGCAGACGTCTGGTCGGTAGCATTCACGATGCTGTAACCGCTGGCCGGTTGGCCTTCGGCGCCATCTTTAACACCCTCGCTGGTCACCGACTGCGGTACTCCGAATGGGTTGCCGCCGTCCACCAACGCTTCGCCCAGGCTTCCGAACCATTGGCCCCAAGCAGCCATAGTCTTATCTTGTTCTTCTTTAGTTGTGCCGGACTTGCCGCCACGATATAGTAAAACGAACTTAGCCATACAATTCTCCCTTACAATTAATTTAATACGTTGTTGTGGACTTCCCGAAAACGGGCCAACCAAGTATCGATCTCATGTAATGGAACCGTTGCAAGCCTGCAATAATGCAGCCTGCCTTCGCGGCGCCGAAAAATGAGACCCGCCTCTTCCAGAACCCTAAGGTGCTTGGAGATGGCCGGCGCCGAAATACCGTAAGGCCGGGCCAGCTCACTGACTGTAGCCTCGCCTTTCGCCAAACGCAGCATGATGCCACGTCGAGTCGAGTCGGTCAACGCTCCAAATGTACCATCAAGGGTTCGATACTTAACCACAAAGCTAAGTATTACTCACTTCGCAATCAATGTCAACGATAATAGCCGCCTAAATGCCGACATAACTGATCGTAGAACCAGTTTGATGCTTATGTTACGAGTGTACGAAAAGTTGGTTAGGTTTGGACTGTCAGCCCCTACTTCTTTCGACAAACAAGAAATGGGCGCCAATTGGGATTCTCTTCATCGAGATCTTTAGCATCGACGATCTTTTCTATGGTGAATGACTTCGCCACTTCATCCGTTACTTGATTTACAGGAAATGAAATCTCATGAATCAAATCTTCGTGAAGCGCAAATCGGTCATCAGGCTCTTTTTCAAACACTCGAACGTCCCAGACAAATCGGCCATCCTCGCTTTTTATGTCCATAAACATATAGTCATCGCCGAGCAATCGACCAAAGGGCGGATTGTCCGAGAGCCATTCCAGACGCTTGATAGTATTGAAATCAAAAATAAATATACCGTCACTCTGCAAATGCCTGTCGGCATTCGCAAACAAAGCGCACCACTGCTCCCAATTTTGGAGATGGTTAATTGAATCGTAAGCGCAAAGCACGATGTCAAATGTCTTGCCGAAGTCGTAGTTCGTCATGTCGCCAACGCGGATGTCTGCACTAGGCAATTTCTTTTTGGCAATCTCCGCCATCTTCTCAGATAAGTCCACCCCGGAGACTTTGTAGCCAGACGACAGCCCTTCGAGAATGGTGCCGGTTCCAGAGGCAAACTCAAGAAGAGTTTTGGCGTCAGGGGCGCTCTCTTTCAAAAGCTTGTGCAGGAAATCTATTTTACCAGACATATCGCCCATTGCGGCATCATAAAACTTTGCGAACTCAGAATAGCTTGTCATACAGTCAATTGTAGCATCAAGCAAAGGGGTCTAACCGATGGCGTCCAAACTGATACGCCTAGGAAGCGTCGAAGAACTCATACGATCTTCGGTTGTACTCGTCAGTATCATACACGTCAGCACCATTCGCACTCCACAGCACAAACTTACCAATGCCAGAATCGAGTGCGTAACGACTGCAATTAGTGCAATATGGTTCGCCTGCATCGGTAAACTCGCCTTCGTCATTAACGCGCATAAAGTAGAGTGCAGCGCCAGCGATTTTATCAGCATGATGCTTAAGAGCATCAAAGATTGCCCGAACCTCAGCATGCGGGCAGCAAGTCTTATCGTATTTTGGCTTAATGGCAAGATCGAGCTCGTCTATCTTTTCGCACATACGATTGGTTTCATCATCCAAAGCCGGACCGTTGTAACCGCTTCCGATAACTTCGCCATCCTGGACAATAACCGTGCCGCATTTCGCACGATGACAGATAGCGTCTTGAGCGACTACTGCCGCAGCCTCAAAAAATGGTCGTATTGCGCCCAGCTCATTCCCAGTAACTCTGCGCATTCCCTTATTATAAAACAGATGAGGGCATACGGGACCGGCTAGCCAGGCAGTATTCTGACCAGACGGCTAAAGCTTCGCCCGGCGAAGTAATTGGGCATTGAGGGCCACAATAATCGTCGAGAGCGACATCAGCACAGCGCCAAATGCAGGAGATAGCACGAAACCTAGCGCAGCGGTGACGCCAGCAGCCAGCGGGATAGCCAGGGCATTGTAGCCAGTTGCCCAGCCCAGATTCTGCAACATCTTGCGGTAGGTAACCTTGGAAAGTTTGATTACCTTAGCGACGCTGCGCGGGTCACTGCTAACGAGCACGATCCCGGCTGACTCGATAGCCACATCGGTGCCTGCGCCAATGGCAATACCTACATCCGCCCGGACGAGCGCCGGTGCATCGTTGACACCGTCGCCAACCATGGCGACGCGCTGGCCGGTGGCTTGCAGCTCTTTTACTTTGGCGGCTTTGTCTTCAGGGTGCACTTCGGCAAAGAACTGGTCCAGGCCCAGCTCGCGGGCAACGTAGGCAGCGACGTCCCTAGAGTCGCCAGTTATCATGGCAGATGTAATGCCTATTTCCTTCAGGGCGGCGATTGTTTCGCGCGACTCTTCGCGGATTTCGTCCGCCAAGGCCAGTGCGCCAATCACTGCGTCTTCTTTTACAAGGTACACTTCGGTTTTGCCGTCTTTGGCGGTCTCGAGGGCCATACGCTGGCGGATGAGCAAGCCGTTCTTGGCGGCCAAGGTTGTGGAAATCGCCGTTACCAGCGGTACAGCCAGCCCGAGTGCATGCGGACAAGCGATGACCAGCACGGTCACGATGCGCTCCAGAATAAAGGCGGCGTCTTTCCCGGCAATAGCCCAGGCAATCCCCGTAACGACGGCTGCTCCCAAGGCCACAAATGTCAGATAAAATGCGGCTTTGTCGGCCAGGATTTGCGTTTTACTCTTGCTGCTTTGGGCTTCGGCAACCAGTTTCATAATGCCAGCCAGGGCGGTGTCCCCGCCAACCTTGGTGACCCGAATAGTAAGTGCGCCGTTACCGTTGACGGTACCGCCAATGACTTGGGCCTTTACCACCTTTTAACCGGCTTGGATTCGCCGGTTAACATTGATTCGTTGACGTTAGATTCGCCGCTTACCACCTCGCCGTCCACGGGGATTTGCCCGCCAGGACGGACGAGTACCATATCGCCAACTTTCAGTTCGGCCACCGGTATTCTCTTAGTCGCTCCACCGGCCACAAGCTCAGCTTCGTCGGGCAATAGCTTGGCGAGTTCTTTTAATGCGCCTTGGGCGCTCATAACCGAGGCCATTTCCAGCCAGTGTCCAAGCAGCATAATCGTCACTAAGGTAGCTAGTTCCCACCAAAAATCCATACCATTCACCAAGCCAAACGTGGAGGACAGGCTATAGCCGAATGCCACGGTGATAGCCATCGAAATCAGGGTCATCATGCCAGGCTGACGGCCCTCTAGCTCAACTTTGGCGCCTTTTAAGAACACCAGACCACCATAGAAAAAGATGGCCACACCGAAGACTGCCGGAATATACTGGCTGCCGCTAAAGGTCAAGTGGTAGCCGAACCATCCCTGCACCGTATCCGAAAAAACCAGTGTCGGCACTGCCAGCAGCAAACTCAGCCAGAACTTTTGTTTGAACATGTTGGAGCTGTGGCCAGCGTGCTTATCGTGCTCCATGCGTTCGCCTAGGTGGTCGTGTGCGTAGTTCGTAGGAGTATCCTCTATTCCTCTTGCTAGCATTCTTTTATAAACGTTGCCATAAAACGATGTTCCAGCCATCGCCTCCTATCATACCGTCCGTCCAAGAGAGGTGAAGAGTAGTTATTGACCGATCTGGATAGCTGGCGTGGGCATCGCAGCCGCTCAGGCGCTTGCCCATTCCCTTTATTATATGCCCGTTATCCGCATTTGCTTCATAAAGCTAAAACAGGCCGGTTAGTCCAACACTAGCTTGATCTGTACTTCTTTCATATTTTGTATGACTCGATATAACCTGCGAAGCATCCAAACAAATTTTCGGGCAAATCGCTCAAGTCATACCAGCTCCTATGCGTGATATATAGTTGACGTATTTTCAATGTCTGTCCCCTGTCGACCACTCTAGAAGGGTGATGTCATGAGCGGTGCAAGGATCTGGTATCGCAATATGTTCGGCAAGCCTATCGGCGATATCAGTGTCATTGAAGACGTGCGCACCACACTTGCCGCAATAGAGGAGGCAAAGAGGAACGGAAAGCCCCATGCCATCCTGACAAAGGGCTGGTGTGGCAAGCCGTGGGGTGATGTTGCCGTACCCGTAGAAGGCGTCTGGGAAATCACCTCTAGCAAATAACCCACCGAAGAAGCCTATCGTAGATCTCATTTGAGTTCCGGTAGCAACTCACCGGTGGGCTTCTTCTTTTCATTGACGTATCGCACGAAGGCACAATCAATATCGGTGGCGTAGGCTGAAATGAACAACTGGCTTTTACATCTCGAAAGGTTGAGAGGGTAGAATTTAGACCAAGTGGATTATAGGTGGAACCACTTTGAGCCGAGCCTTTACCTGTTGCACTCCAAATTAGAAAAGTTTGGCTTTGCCTTTATCAATGAGAAGGTGGTTTATTTGGGCGACAAGGAGCTGGGCGATGTTTAGTATATTCAAAACGTCGGCTCCGGCCCCTACTGACCTATTAACGTCTACGCTTTACGATCAGGACACATTTTACCCTCAGTTTATTCGGGACTTGCAGCAGTGCAGTAGTGAGGTTGTGATAGAGAGTCCATGGGCGTATCTGTATTTCATACTGGCGGACATCACCGAAAGCTCGCTATACTGGATCGGAGAATTCTGTTTGAAGGAAGCCTTAATATTCTTTCGCAGAACGATAGCTGCGAGATTATGCGGCGGATAGAGTCGCAAGCACTGGCGCAACAGATGATGGATTTTACAAAGCTACACAAGCTCGTACGATAGTAAGGGAGAAAATTATGGCTGAAAGCTACGAACTAAACGAAAAAGATATTGCGAGTATTGTTCGCTATCTTAAAATTCACGAACCAGAAAACGTAACCCGCGAAAGGACAATCGCATTGCTCGAAGATTTGCGGGCGGGCGTAGACATAATGGCCTACAACAACCCTGACTTGCTCGAAAAATTACAAAAAGAGCTTGAAGAAAATAAACATTCCTCAAAGGAGTAAACAATATGCCAGTTCAGATTACTTACTTCGTCCACGGGACGACAACCGATAACGAAAAAGAAATTTCCTCAGGCTGGTTTGATGTAGAGCTTTCGGAGTTAGGAGTAAAACAGTCTATCGAGTTAAAAGACAAAGTAGACCCTAAAGATTTCGACGCCGTACTTTGCTCAGACCTAAAAAGGGCTGTTGCTTCGGCTAAGTTGATGTTTGAGGACAGAGTACCAATCGTTATAGATAAGCGACTGCGGGAGTGCAACTATGGCGAATATAATGCCAAACCTTCAAGTATTGTCGAACCTATGCAGGAAGAAGCAATAACAAAGAGGTTCCCAGAAGGTGAAAGCTATGAGGACGTCAAAGCAAGGATTAGTGATTTTCTAGAGTTTTTGAAGCAGGAATACGACGGTAAAAAGATTGCGATAGTCGCACACAAGGCTCCGCAACTTGCCCTGGATGTTTTGCTCAAGGATAAAACTTGGGAAGAAGCCTTTACTGAGGATTGGCGCAAAACAAAGGCTTGGCAGCCTGGCTGGAACTACACTCTAACGTAAGGTTAGCTCAGGCCTTTGAATAAATCGTCGGTAGTGGTGCCGAGAGCTTTTGGAGGCGGAACGCGCTAAGGATGAGGTGCGGGACATTCTCAGCCGCATGATTGGCGCACAAGTTCGCTATACCCGTATGGGCTACTGGATGCGCGCTACCCCCTACGGCTTCGATAGCAAGCGAGTGGAAACCGGCAACGGCAAGCGCTATGTTTTGGTTCGTAACAGCAAAGAGGCTCCGTTTATCGAAAAGATGTTTGAGCTGCGCTGCCAGGGCCACCTTAGCGACACTAAGATCGTCGAGGAAATTAACAACCTCGGCTATGCGTCGCGCTATCAAAATCGACGTGCAAAAACGGACAAAACACAAATAACCGGCAGGGCGGGCGGCAATAAGCTAACGCTCAAACGCTTTTGGCTGTATATTGCAAATCCGATTTATGCCGGAGTGATCTGCGAGAAATGGACGGAAGACCAGCCCGTTAAGGGACGTTTTGAAGGGCTTGTGAGCATGGAAACATTTAATGCAGCCAACCGTGGCAAACTCACTCTAAGCGTACAAGGCGGCGCTATAGAACTCATAAAACGACGTGCGCCGGAGTTCCAGCTAAGAAAAGGCAGTCATAATGCCGAGTACCCATATCGCAAGGTCGTAACTTGCCCTGAATGTCACAGGCCGTTTTTCGGGAGCGCCGCAAAGGGTCGCTTCAAATATTACCCTGGCTACCACTGCAACAAGCGCGGGCATCACTACAGGGTGCCTAAAGAGGAGCTAGAGGCTACTGTGGAGGCGTTTGTGCGCCGAGTGACATTCTCGCAGGAGCACATCGACAACCTCATGCAAGCCATCAGAATAGTCTGGGAGCAGCGTCAGGAAGGATTTGGTCAGGAGGAGGCGGTGCTAGACGAACGGCTTAAAGAACTGCACGCTCAGGCTTTCGCAACAGTCGATAAAATTAAGCTTTTGAGTAGCCAAACAGCAATTAAATATATGGAGGAGGAGCTTATGAAGGTCGAGGAAGAGATCGCTAAACTAGACGAAGAAAAAGAGCAAAAACAAAAGGAACAACCCATCAGTTTTGAGGTTGTTATGGCCTACGCCAAATATTTTCTCCAACACATGGACTATTTGCTGCTACAACAGATAGACCCACTCAAAAAAGCAGACTTTTTTAGCGTTATTTTCGACCAAACGCCAACCTATTCAGAAATTGCTTCTGTAGCCCTAGACGAGACTGAATTAACAGGTATAAATGAGCTGTTTAAACTCAAAAATAATTCAGTATCCTCTATGGTGCGGGTGAAGAGACTCTAACTCTCGGCCTCATCCTTGGCAAGGATGCGCTCTAAACAACTGAGCTACACCCGCATGTGCTAACAGGGACGATTATAATATGCGATGGTTCTTGGTGCAAGCGTTGGGTGTTGCTTTTGATGCGCTATTTCGTCCTTTTGGACTCGTCGGCATGAACACACATTCATGGATAGCGGAGGCAGACAAGGATGGTGGGGTACCGGCGGGCGCTCGAGGCCGATGGTGCTGGCCTGTTGCGCCCGCCGCGGGTTGAAGATCACCGGTAGTACTGCTGAACGGCGCCTGCCGCCACCAGGTAAGCCTGGGTGACGGTGACGATGTCGTCGACCAGCGTGGTTTCCGGCGCCATGTCCTGCTGGTACGGCGGGATACCCTCGAAGAGCGGGAGGTCGCACACCAGGCGCGTGCAGCGCCGAGTACTCCAATCGAAACGGTTGGCCTCCACCTGCCCGTAGTTCTCGGGGAAGATGCCCGCGTAACGGCCGGCCGTCCAGCTGGCGAGCGGCTCGCAGCCCGAGAGCTGCGTGGCTGTGCCGAAACGATCGTGCAGCC
>Ga0137366_10000525_pt1 | contig 25531 bp, 20 predicted proteins | sample SagtaG_8_FD_104938 | JGI IMG/M metagenome (GOLD analysis project Ga0137366, IMG submission 104938) | Vadose zone soil microbial communities from Sagehorn Ranch, Mendocino, California, USA - Sage1_L_60_16 metaG | ecosystem: Environmental > Terrestrial > Soil > Vadose zone | place: USA...
ATTCGCGGCTTCTATCACAGCAGCGTGACCACCGTGCCGTCGACGCAGTATCAGGTGCTCACGTCCACGACCTCGCTCGACTTCGCCCAGAGCGTCCCTGCGAAAGTCGTGCGCGCTGGCAACGGCGACAACAGCAACTGCGAAAAGAGTTTTGCATATTCCACGGACGGCGGACAAACCTGGAAAATCGGCGGTGCTCAACCGACCGGCGTCACGGGCAGCAACAATGACTCGATTGCCATGTCGGCTGACGGCTCTCGCGTCATCTGGGCGCCGAACGGTACCACCGCGGCTTACACCTCAACGAACTGGACCGCAGCCAGCCCCACCTGGACCGCCGTAACTGGCCTTCCGGCGCAGGCAAGGGTCCGCGCGGATCGCGTCACGGCCAACAAGTTCGACGGATTCGCGAACGGCGTGTTCTACGTCAGCACTAACGGTACTAGCTTCACGGCGACCGTCAGTACTGGCCTGCCCACGTCGGCCAAGGTCGTGACCGTGTATAACAAAGCCAATGATGTCTGGCTGGCCAGCCCCGACTCGACGACAGGCGGCGTCTGGCATTCGACCAACGGGGGTACCAGTTTCACGAAGCTGACGAATGTAGCGCTTGCTGACGCCGTCGGTTTCGGGATGGCCGCCACCGGGCAGACTTACCCAGCCATTTATCTGGCCGGCCAAGTCGGTTCCGTTCGAGGGTACTATCGCTCGACGGACGCCGGAGCCAGTTGGTCGCAGATCAATGACAGCTCTCATGAGTGGTATTACTCCGGCTTCGTGATCACCGGCGATCCCAACCTGTTCGGCCGCGTCTACATAGGAACCAACGGGCGCGGAATTATCTACGGCGACGGACCGTAAACCACATCACATGGCGAAACGCGGGTCCTTTAAGGGCCCGCGGATTGTCGTGCTGGCGCCGCGTTCTCTTTCAGCTGACTTCCTCGAAGAAAGGACAAATATGAAACGAACAAATGCCGTTCTCGCAATCTTGTCCTCACTGTTTGTTATGGGCTCTGTGCCGCAGAGGGTGCTCGCCGCAGGCGCTACTGTAACCGTGGATTACAGTCAGCCCAAGCAAACCATTGCCGGATTTGGCGCTTCTATTACTTGGCTCGCGGGCGACCTTAACAGCTTTGCCCCAGCCGATCAGACAACAATTCTGAACGCTCTCTACTCCACTACCACACCGAGTGCGGGATTGAGCATAATCCGCGCTGGTTCGATGCTATGCGAGTTCAATCCTTCCGCAGGAACGTATAACTGGAACCATCCCTTGATCCAAGGCGAAATATCATGGATGAACCGGGTGAAATCAACTTACGGTGTTGACCAATTCCTGGTTTCTACCTGGACTCCGCCGGCGTTCATGAAAGACAACAACTCCTGTTCCAATGGTGGCTCTGTCCTAACCCAGTACTATCCCGACCTAGCTAACAGCATGGTGCTGTGGATGCAAAATGCGCAAGCATCGCTGGGTCAGCAGGTGAACGTCTGGAGCGTGCAGAACGAACCGTCCAATAGCACCAGTTATGACAGCGCAAACTATACTCCGGCGCAGTTCATCAGTTTCGTTACCGGCTATCTGAAGCCGGCGATGACGAGCGCCGGGCTCAGCACGAAAATCGCAGTACCTGAAAATTCCGTGTGGGGTGGTCCATCCTATTTCGATAGCAACTGGGGGTTTCCCATTCTGCAGAATCAGCCCGCAATGGATGCGGACGTGGACATCCTCGCAACCCACGACTATGGCGCGAATTACAGCCTCGCTTCACCATCTCAGGCAGCGCTGCAGTACAACAAACCCATTTGGCAAACCGAGGTTTACCGCGGCCACAGTTACAACGGAAGCATCAGCGATGCGTTGAGTTGGGCCGACTCCATCTATGGCGCGCTGAGCACGGGCAACTTCAGCGCTTGGTTCTATTGGTGGGCCATAGATTACGTCAATGACAACGGCGGCCTGATCATCTACGACAACACGAATTGGACCTACAAAATCCCGAAACGCGTTTACGCGATAGGCAACTTTAGCCGATTCATACGACCGGGATCTGTTGTCCTCACAACGTCCTCGACCAGTTCCAACATCCAGGCGACCGCCGTCAGGCCCACGACCGGCAGTGTTGCCATGGTTTTGACTAATCAGTCGAAGAGTTCGATCACCTTGACTGTGAACCTGTCGAATCTCGCCAATCCACCGTCGAGCGTGACACCTTATCGCACCTCATCAACCGAAAACCAGGCACCCTTGAGCACGATTCCGGTGACCGGGGGATCCGTGACCATCACGGTACCGGCCAGTTCGATTGTTACGCTGGTTGGATGAGACCTGAGAGGGAGGCGGACGGGGAGACCCGCCCGCCTCGCCTCAGGGATTTAACCTGGATGTAGATTCCCGCACAACCAGTTCCGGCTGGACCACGGTTTCTTCTGGAACTTCTTCGCCCTGAATTCGCTGCAATAAAGTGGATGCGGCCATTGCGCCCATATGTTTCAGCGGCTGGCGCACGGTAGTCAATCGCGGAGAGATGAAGCCAACGATCTGAATGTCGTCTATTCCTACAACTGAGACGTTATGCGGGACCGTGAGCCCAGTATCCTGAATCGCACGAATCGCGCCTACTGCGGAACCGTCGTTGAAAGCAAGCAAAGCGGTGAAATCTTGAGATTTCTGCATCAGCATTTGCGCAGCCTCGTAGCCGCGTTGCATCATGGACTTCTCGCCCGCCGCGAAGTAGGTCCCCATGGTGGCAGTGAGCTCCGGCTTCACTTGAATTCCCATTTCCGATGACGCATGAACAATCGCATTCCATCGCGCGTCGGTATCGCCGTTGCCCTCCGGACCTTTGAAAAAAGCAATGCGACGATGTCCCAATTCTTTCAGGTGCCGGAGCGCAAGAAGAACTGCTTGATAGTTATCAATCACGATACGGGTCACCCCCGGCGCGTTCGTAATATCAGAGATCGCGACTACCGGAACTGGCATTTCCTTGTTGAGCGGAGTGTTCAGGAAAATCATCCCTTCCACTTGCCGGTCCATGAGGGTATCGGGCGAATTCTCGATTTGCTGCGGTGCGAAGCGGTGACTCTCCACGAAATAATTGAACTTAGCCTCCGCTAACTTGGCTTCGATGCCGCTGATCAGCATGGCAGAAAACTCATCGCCAATCTCAGGCACAAGCACGGCAATGCTGAATGTGCGCTTGGTGTGCAGGTAGCGTGCGAAGAGATTGGGCCGGTAGCCAAATTTACGCGCCGCTTCCCAGATGCGGTCCTTGGTGGGATTGGCGATTGTACTTGAGAGCGGGGAGTTCGTCAGCACGACTGAAACAGTAGTTGGAGAGAGACCTAAATACTCCGCGAGGAACTTTAGCGTGACACGCTTAGGGCCCGCATTTTGGACCATCTTGCGACCGGGAGGCATATTGCAAGATTTAAGATACTCTTAGCCTGCAGGAAAGTCACGACGATACCACCCATCTAAACCGATTTAGTGGATTGCAATTGCCGCCACAATGACGATATTCTTCTCGCACTCAGGAGGGCACGCTCCATATGCGTTTCCGGTTTGTCGCGGTCGTCTGCGTTGTGCTCACGTTTCTTTTGCCTGCCGTTGCTCAGTGGAGTCCGCTTGATCCGGTAGCATCCGTCAAGCAAATGGCGAATGGCGCTGCCTTGACCTTCAAGTCCGGCGCGACCCTGAAACTGGAAGTCTGCAGCGACTCTCTCGTTCACGTTCTCTATTCGCCAACGGCCGTTTTTCCCGCGCACAAAGAATACGTGGTGACTAAGGCCGCTTGGCCGCCAGTGCAGGCGAAAGTCGAGGACACGGCAAAGGAAGTGACGATTTCCACTGCTGCCGTGAACATTGCCGTCGGAAAAGAGGATGGCGGAATAACATTCTCCGGGTCTGCAAAAGAGCGCCTGTTTCGGGATGGCAGGCGAATCATGACTCCCGAAACGGTCAACGGCGAAAAAACTTACCGCGCTGAAACCGTAGCGGAAATGTATGGAACACGCGAGGGATTTTACGGGCTTGGGCAGCACCAAGCGGGAGTCTGGAACTATCATGGCGAGTCCGTGGATCTGTCGCAGGAGAATACGAATATCGCTGTCCCTATGCTGCTTTCTTCGAACGGCTACGGGATTTTCTGGAACAACACGTCGCGCACTCGCGTCAATAATCGCTTTGTGCACGTGATGTATATCAGTTCAGAAGTCGCAGACACGATTGACTATTACTTCATCTACGGCCCCGAGTTTGACAAGATCATCGCGGGCTACCGTGAATTGACGGGCCAAGCGCCAATGTTTGGTCGCTGGGCATATGGTTTCTGGCAATGCAAGAACCGCTACAAATCGCAGGAGGAAATTCTTGCGGTGGCACAGAAATATCGCGACCTGAACATTCCCGTGGATAACATCGTGCAGGACTGGTTCTGGTGGAACCGCAAAGGGGAGCACATCTTCAACAAGAATTATCCCGATCCCAAGGCGATGGTGGACCAACTCCACAAGAATAATTTCCATTTGATGATTTCTGTCTGGCCATTCTTTGAGCCTGGCTCGAAAGAGTACGACGAAATGGACCGGCTCGGATATTTCATTGACCGCACCAAAGTTCCGCATCTTCCATATCACCAGCAGGGAATGGCTGCATACGATCCCACCAATCCCGGCGCACGAAAATACTATTGGGACCTGATGGACAAAGCTCTGTTCAAGATCGGTTTGGATGCATGGTGGATGGACACCACCGAACCCGAAACCGAAGGACAGGAAGAGAGCATTCTCTTGGGCCATAAGATCTCAGCCGGAAGCGGCGATCGCTACGCGAACATCTTTCCGCTGATGACAACCGGAGCGGTGTATGAAGGCCAGCGCGCTGCGTCGGACCAGAAACGCGTCTTCATCCTTTCGCGATCGGCTTTCGCAGGAACGCAACGCAATTCGGTTACGGCTTGGTCGGGCGATGTGCTGTCTGACTGGATGAGTTATCGGCGGCAGATTCCGGCGGGCTTGAATTTTGCTGTTTCAGGGTTGCCGTACTGGACAACGGACATTGGCGGCTTCTTTATCGCCAGCCCGAGCGACCCCGGTTTCCGCGAACTGTTCATTCGATGGTTTCAGTTCGGCGCGTTTTCTCCAATCTTTCGTGTCCACGGCACGCGCTTTAATCCCGATGAAAACGAGCTGTGGTCATACGGACCTGAAGCCCAGAAGATTCTCGTGCAGTACGACAATCTTCGCTACCGCCTGCTTCCTTACATTTATTCGGTAGCGTGGAAAACGACCTCCGAAAGTTACACGCCGCTGCGGCCATTGGTGATGGATTTTCGCCAAGATGTAAACGCGCAAAATATTGGCGACCAGTACATGTATGGCCCCGGCATTCTGGTGAATCCCGTGACCGAGCCGGGCGCTATGACGCGTCATCTCTATCTTCCAAAATCAAAGTGGTACGACTTCTGGACTGGCGCGCCGACCTGTGTAGCGGCTGAGAATGGCAAATTCGTGGATGCACCGGCTCCGATTGACCGCATGCCGCTTTTCGTCCGAGCAGGGTCAATCCTTCCCATGGGCCCCGAAGAGGAGTACTCAAACCAGAAGCCTGCAGACCCAATCGAAGTGCGTGTCTATGCCGGTGCGGATGGAAGCTTCACGCTCTACGAAGACGAGGGCGACACTTATAACTACGAGAAGGGCAAGTACGCGACCATCCCGATTCAGTGGAATGATTCGACTCGTACGCTAACCATTGGCGAGCGCAAAGGCTCATTTCCGGGGATGCTGCAGAATCGAACGTTTAACGTGGTGTTTGTTGGGCAGGATCACGGTGGGGGAGTTGAGGCCGCTGCCAGTCCGGATAAAATGGTGCAGTATTCGGGAAAAGAGATATCGGTGACGAAGTAGTGCGAGCTCCGGCTATCTCTCAGCGGAGAACCCTAGGTCTACCTTCCCAAGCAGCGTGGCATGAGGGGGCCTTACCCCCTCTTCGCTGCAGGCTCTCCTGCGACTTCCGCATTCACTTCCGACATTGGCAATCGGAACCAAAACACTGATCCATGTCCAAGTTGACTGGTCACTCCTGCCTGTCCGCCATGATTTAGAACGATGTGCTTCACGATTGCCAATCCAAGCCCCGTGCCGCCCGCTTCGCGTGAACGCGCTTTGTCGACCCGGTAAAAGCGTTCGAACAATCGGGGCAGGTGTTCGGAGGGAATCCCGTGGCCGAAGTCGCGTACGTAGAACTCAAGGTTATCGAATCGCTCTGTCGCCCCAATTTCAATCTTTTTAGTGCCCGAGGCATACTTCAGGGCGTTGTCAATAAGATTGGCGAAGACCTGATGGATAGCATCCCGGTCTGCAAAAACCGTCGCTTCGGGAGAGTCGGCGATTTCGATTGCCAGACCTTTACCTCTTGCCACCTCGCTCAACGATATCTGTGCATCACGCAGCAGTTCGTTAGCGGCAACTGGCGCCTGCTGGAGACGTTCTTCGCCCGATTCCACCCGGGCCAGCGTCAGCAGGTCTTCGGTCAGGCGGCTCATGCGTTGTGCGTTCCGGCGGATGATTTCGAGAAATTCACGGGCCTTGTTGTCCGAGGACTCATCCATCAACGTTTCTGTATAACCGAGCAAGGAAGTCAAAGGAGTGCGCAGTTCATGAGACACATTGGCGATAAAGTCGCGGCGAGTGCGTTCCACCCGCGCAATTTCGGTGCTGTCGCGGAGCACGCAAACCACTCCGCCATCCGGAAGCGGGGCGGAGGTCACGCCAAAGATGCGTCCAGGGGAAACCGAATATAGAGTGGCGCTCCTCACACTACGCGTCTCCAGTACTTCCGCAACTACCCGCAGCAGGTCCGGGTCGCGCACGGCGCGAATCAGTGGAGTACCGAAGGCAAGTTTTCCCGCCGCAAGAGGCTTCATCGCCCCGTTAAACCATGCCACTTCCTGCTTCGGCGAAACTGCGACCACGGCGTCGTCCATGCTATTCAACAACGTCTCAAGTTGCTCGCGGCTGTTCTCTACATTTTCCAAGATCGCTTCCAACTGAAGAGCGGTAGAATCGAGAGCCGCTGCAAGCTCTGAAATCTCGTCATCGCCTGTCAACGGAAGGTGCGCTGTGAGATTGCCCCGTGCCATCTGCCCTGCGAAGAAGTTTATTTGCCGCAGCCGTTTCCTGAGATTTGAGCCAACTAAGTAAGTGGCCAAGATTCCTGCCGCCAGCGAGATAGCGGAGGAAACCAATAACTGAAGAGCAAACGAGTGTGCCCAATCGCGGCGCACCAGGAGATCAAGCGCCGCCGCTGAAATCGCGACCACAACGACAGTTGGAACCAGGAGTTTTACGAACAACCGCTTCGTCACTTACGGACCTCGAACATATATCCGGCGCCCCGCACGGTGTGAATATGCCGCGGCTTCTCCGGATCACGTTCTATTTTCTCGCGTAAACGACGAATATACACGTCCACAATGCGTGGCGTGACGAAGGCAGTGTCGTGCCACACGGCATCCAGCAGGCTCTTGCGGGTAAACACCCGGCCGGGGTGGGAGGCAAGGAACTCGATCAAGCGGAATTCGGTGGCGGTTGTTACAACTGGCTCAGCGCGAGAGGTTAGCCGCATTGCCGCAGTGTCAATCACGATATCGCCGGCGCGGACAGTTTCTTTCTTGAGGGGCTGGTCGAACCTGCGCAGCACAGCCCGTACGCGCGCCACCACTTCCTTAGGGCTGAATGGTTTGGTGATGTAGTCGTCTGCGCCGATCTCGAAGCCACGCAGCCGGTCAGATTCCGCGGTCCTGGCAGTAACAAACACAATCGGTATGCTGGCGAGGGCAGAGTTGTTGCGGATGGACTTGGCAACATCAAGGCCGCTGTTGCCGGGGACCATGATGTCGAGGATCACCAGCGCCGGACGGCGGGCATGCATTTCGTCAAGAAACCCGGCGCTCGTAGGGAACCAGGAGACGCCGTATCCGGCAGGCTGAAGATGGTGCTTCAGCAAGCCAGCGATATCGGGATCATCCTCCAGAATGAAAATTGTGGGGCTTAGGGGCTGGGGCATTCCTTGTCTCAACTCCCGGCAAGACTTTGTCCTGCTCCGTGCCTCACGTCCGCGCCGCGAACCCAGAAGATGACATCCTCCGCGATATTGGTTGCGTGATCGGCGACGCGCTCCAGGTTCCGCGCCACAGAGAGAGCGTCTAGAGCCTGGGCCGCGCTTCCGGGTTCCGATTGCATGTGTCGGGAAAGGGATGCAAAGGCTTCGTGGTTCATCCTGTCAATTTCGTCATCACCTTCGAGAACGTGCCTGGCGAGTTCTGTGTCGCCTTCGATAAAAGAGCGCAAGGCATCGCGTACCATAGCGCGAACCTTCGTCGCCATGTCTGGAATATCAACTGGCAGATCGGACGCAGGCAGCTCAATCATATTCAGTACGCGTTGTGCTATGTTGACCGCCTGGTCCCCGACCCGCTCAAGGTCGGCATTGATCTTGATGACCGCGAGAATAAAGCGCAGGTCAACGGCCATGGGTTGCTGCATGGCGAGCAGGTCAATGGCAAACTCATCCACTTCCCGCTCAGCGCGGTTAATGGCCGACTCATTGTTCAGTACGCGCTGACATAAGGCGGCGTCACGTTGCGAGTATGCCTGCACTGACAGATCAATGGCCTGTTCCGCCATTCCGGCCATTGCCAGAATGCGGTGCTTTAGATCGTCGAGTTCCTGATGGAAACGAATGCGTGTCATCCGAACCTGCCCGTAATGTAATCTTCCGTTCTTTTATCCGAGGGGTTGGTGAAGATCTTTTCAGTGCGGTCGAACTCGACCAAGTGGCCCATCAGAAAGAATCCAGTGTATTCGGCCACACGCGACGCTTGCTGCATGTTATGAGTAACGATAACGATGGTTAGCTTCTGCTTCAACTCAAAAATCAAGTCTTCAATTTTTGCCGTTGAAATAGGGTCAAGTGCCGAAGCTGGTTCGTCCATCAGCATCACTTCCGGGTCTACCGCCAGTGCGCGAGCAATGCACAAACGCTGCTGCTGACCGCCGGAGAGGCTGGCTCCCGATTTCTTTTTCAGCACGTCCTTCACTTCCTCCCAAAGCGCCGCTTGGCGCAGGGAACGCTCCACCACTTCATCCAACGTCTTGCGATTGCTGGTGCCGTTGAGTTTAAGACCTGCCGCGACATTGTCATAGATGCTCATGGAAGGAAACGGATTGGGCTTTTGAAAAACCATGCCGATTTTGCGGCGAACGTCCACTGCAGGCGCGTCGTAGATGTCCATGCCCCCGACCTTGACTTGGCCTTCGGCCCGGGCTTCAGGAATTGTTTCGTGCATACGGTTCAGGCAACGAACGAAAGTAGATTTTCCGCAGCCTGACGGGCCAATTACCGCCGTGGCGTGGTTTGACTCCACCGTAATGTTGATGCCATGTAGCGCCTCGGTCTTTCCGAACCAGGCTTTCAAATCGCGAACCTCAACCGCGGTTGGCATAGGTTAACGAGCCTCCCTCAGCGTGCTCCGCGCAAATATGAACCGCACTAGCGAAATTGTACCCACAATCAGGGCAACCAGCACCAGCGCTCCCGCCCATGCCTGGCGATGCCAATCGTCATAAGGGGAAAGAGCATATGTGTAAATCTGCAGTGGGACGGCCGCGATCGGCTGGTTGGCGCTGAAACTCCAGAACTGGTTTCCGAGGGCTGTGAACATCAGCGGCGCAGTCTCGCCCGCAATACGTGCGAACTCCAGCATGATGCCAGTAAGGATTCCTGCGCGGGCGGTCGCCAGGGTTATGGAAATAGTTGTCCGCCATTGCGGAATTCCCAGGCCAAATGCGGCTTCCCGCACTGCCTGGGGTACGAGTAGCAACATCTCTTCCGTAGTCCTGGCCACCATTGGAACCATCATTATGGCCAGAGCGACGCTTCCGGCAAGAGCAGAAAAATGCCCTTGAGTGAAGACCACAAGGCCGTACGCGACCAAGCCAATCACAATTGATGGCACTCCGTTCAGAACGTCAGCGGTAAATCGGATTACGGCCCCAAACCGGTTGCGGCCATATTCGGCAAGGTAGACGCCAGCTCCAATTCCAAATGGAATGCCCATCAGGCAGCCCATCCCAAGGATTAGGGCCGAGCCGACAATCGCGTTCGCCATGCCACCACCAATCTCTCCGACTGGCTTAGGTGTGTGCGTAAGGAAAGCCCAATTGACGGATCCCGCCCCTTTTATAATGAGATAGGCAAAGATCGCTAGTAACGTCCCCACAACGACGGCCGATAAGAGTGCCGCCACAGAAGTAGCTAGGTAGTCGGTGAAGCGACGGCGAAACTGCAGGTAGGTTCTAGACACCGGACCTCGCAGGGGCGCCGCGGGTCGCCGTCCATACCAGTATCTGAGCAAGAATATTTACGATGACCGTCACGATAAACAATGCCAGCCCGATTTCAATCAACGCGCTAACATAAAGGGAGTCAGTCGCCTCATTGAATTCGTTCGCGATCACACTGGCCATGGTGTAGCCCGGAGCGAAGAGAGATTTCGCAATCTGAGGCGTGTTTCCGATCACCAGGGTAACGGCGATAGTTTCGCCCAACGCCCGGCCAAGTCCGAGGATGATGGCGCCGATGATTCCTGCTCGCGCATTTTTTAGAACTCCGATTCGAATCATCTCCCAACGCGTAGCGCCTAGAGCCAGTGCCGCCTCTCGTTGATGCTGCGGAACCACGGCTAAAACCTCCCGCGTGATGGACGAAATGATTGGAATGATCATGATGGCCATCACCGTTCCCGCAGCCAGCATGCTGTAGCCATACATCGGACCCGAAAAAACACCGGTCCAGGAAAAGTACTTTGTCAGGATGGGGGCGACGTGAACTCGTAGGAGCGGGACCAATATGAACATCGCCCACAGTCCATAAATGACACTTGGGATTGCTGCGAGCAGTTCCGTGGCAAAGGAAATGGGTTTACGCAGCGGCTTGGGACACATCTCCGTGACGAATACTGCCACCGCGACCGCCAGTGGAACGGCAATCAGCAGGGCCAATATGGAAGAAACAATGGTCCCAAAAATAAATGGAAGGGCGCCGAACTCACCTGCGACCGGGTCCCAGGCACTTGTGGCGAAGAAATGGAATCCAAATTTTTGCCAGGCAAGCGCAGAACGCTGCAAGAGTTCGGACAGAGTCAGGCCCACGACGGCCAGCACGGCCAGTGCGGCTACCAGCATCAGACCTTTGAAAATTGAATCCGGGTTAAACAGCGACCGGCCCCACCCTGGGGTCTTCTGTGCGCTGGTCACGAGAGATATCTTAGGTGATTCCGGTGATCCCATGGGTTTTGACGAATCCGGACCGAAGGCTTGTCCGGATTTTTCGCGTTCTGGAACTGAGACGTGCCTATCAGGTGCGGCTCCCATGAGCTCGGTGCTCCATTTTTCCCGACCGATATCGAGCGGCGGGTCGCCGAATCATTTTGTCTTCAACGTAACAGCGCGCTTGTTAAACCATGATGAATAATGACCGGCGGCAGATTCTTGTGCCGCCGGTTTATTCAGCTGATCAGAACGTGTACACCAAGTCGTACTGCATGCGGGTCAACCACGGCTCCTGTATGCCCGGCACTTTTGCTGGGTTGTTCTCCAGGTTGCTGTTCAACACGCGACCGTACCACCACGTAAATTGAGCGACCGTGTTGGGCCTCAGCTTCCAGCCAGCGTATATCTTGTTCTGCAAAACGTTCGTTGGCGTACGTTGATCGCTTTCGGTGATGGACGCGAGCACAGAGTCCTGCTCTTGCCGATACCAGGAATATCCGAACTGGAGGTCATTTTTGTTTTTGGTTTGACCAACGCTGAAGTCAAACCCGTACTCCTTGTTCTGGCTTCCGAGGTTAGTGAGCACAGGGAAGCTGACCGAGGAAGTGGCCCCGGCAACATTCGACAACGGGTGAGATGCTGCGTCGAGGTTCTCCTCAAATTCAAGCAGCAGGTTTACAGGGAAACGCGCCACTGGAGTCTTGATCGCGTTGTTGAGGATGAAATCAAGCTCGTCGAATCCGGAATAGAAATGCGGCGCGCCAGCTGCGTCGAAGCTGGTGGCGTTCGTCATACCATTGGGAGCAAAGATGCAATTCGGAAACTTCGGAAAGAACTTGTTCCCGCCAGTGGCACAACCCGGGCCTTCGCCTGAGGTGTTGTAGGGGCCGAGCGTGGTTGTCCCGGTTGTGCCCGTGAACGTACCTGTGCTGTTCGCCTGCACGGCGAACCCGTTCGCGCTCAGCAAGGCATCAGGACGATTGAAATGCAGATTCAGCAACGAAGCCGTAGCCGTCCAAGGTCCGGCCGACCATGTCGCCTGCCCCTGAGCGCCGAGAGCGTAGGAATCCTGGCCCGACGAAGCTTCGTTGTAGAGAAGCTCGATCGCTTGTACGGTGACGTTCTTAAAGACGCCATGGTGAATGTCGAACGAAAGCTTCTGATCAAACCCTTCGGGGTTCAGGTCCGGGTCGCCGGTGACTGAAGTCCTCTGCCATAAGTAGGCAAACTTGCCGCCGGTTGCGGAGAACCACTTGTGGGCAACCGGGTTGTAAGTGATGTAGCCCTTGTCCAAAGCGATGGTCTTGCGATCGAACGCATTGGTCAGAGTTTCATTGGTTGTGGTCGGGTCACCCATACTGCCGGTGGCCAAGGCAAGGCCACCCACGAAATCTTGATTTAGCGGACCTTCCAAGCCAAGTCGCACTCGAACACGCGCACGGTTCCGATCTTGGGTTGCATCTTGGATAAAGGTTTCGCCCCGCACCCGTACATCACCGGTAATCCGTATGCGGCCGAATGCTGAAGACAACGCCGACACCTTCTTCTGGTCGTCCTGAGCGCTGGCAGCTAGGTTGGTGGTGTTAAGCCGAATGTCAGCGACATCGGACTGCAGCTTCGAGATCGAGTCCGAACTCTGGGTGGCAGCGCTGGCGGCGGAACTCGCCTTGCCTTGGGCATCCTGCAGTTGGCTCTGTGCCTGCTGAAGTTGCTGCTGGGTCTGTTGCAGAGCAGAGTCGCGCTCCGCCATTTTGCCCTGCAAATCTTGGATCTGCTGTTGTTGCTGCGCCAGAGCGGCCTTGAGCGCGTTCAGATCGTCCACCGTTACCGCCGGGGGCGGAGGAGGGGTTGCCGTCTTGCGTTTTCTGGCGGACGTGCCCGTCGTCGAGGTCTGCGCCATAAGGCTGCCTGCAAGTACACTTATCGTGAACCACGTGAGTAGTGCTTTCATTTCTTCTCCGTTGTCGAATTATTCCGCGACTACCTGGTCGTCGCGTTCTACAGATGCAAGCAAATAGCCTGAATTACAGTTAGTGAATCGTCTTGATGGCTTCGCGTTCCTTCTGCTTGACTGCGTCTGGAAGCGGCGCATAATTCAAATCAGCTGTCATGGCCTGGCCTTGATCCAGCATCCAGTTCAGGAACTCCACGATGATCTTTTCCTTGTTCTTGTCTTTCCAGTCAGCCGGAACCAGCAGCCATGTGAAGCTGGCGATCGGATACGCGTCTTTGCCTGGAGGATTGGTGATCGAGACCCGGAAGTCAGCCGGCATTGTCTTCACCGAGGCAGCCGCGGCTGTGGTTGATTCCAAGCTGGCTTTCACAAAGCTTCCGCCAGCGTTTTTGACAGGGCCAAAACTAATGTTGTTCTGCAACGCATAGATGAGTTCAACGTAGCCGAAAGCGCCTTCCATCTGACGGACCATGCCAGCGACGCCCTCGTTACCCTTAGCGCCCAGTCCTGTGGGCCATTTCACCGAAGTCCCTTTTCCCACTGAGTCACGCCACTCATTGCTGACCTTGGAGAGGTAGTCGGTAAAGATGTACGTGGTTCCACTGCCGTCGGAACGATGGACGACGATGATTCCCTGATTCGGCAGGGATACGCCGGGGTTGATCTTGGCTATCGCGGGATCGTTCCAGGACGTGATCTTGCCCAGGTAAATTCCGGCGATGACCTCGGGAGTGAATTTCAATTCGCCCTTGAAGCCCGGGATGTTGTACGCAGGTACCACAGCTCCCAGAACCGTAGGCAGGTGGATGATCTTCACCTTAGCGCTGGCCAACTGTTCATCGCTCATCGGTCCATCACTGGCACCGAAGTCGACCGTGCCAGCAGTCACCTGACGAATACCGCCACCACTCCCAATGGATTGGTAGTTGATCTCAATATCAGGATGTTCCTGGTGATACTGGTTGAACCACTTGGAATAGATCGGATAGGGAAAGGTGGCACCCGCTGCGTTCAGCTTGGTCTGCGCCGCCAGTGGCAGAACCAGCAGGAGCAACGCGAACACTGGGTAGAGCATTCTCAAGATGTTCTCCTTTTCACACGTCTGAATGGCCTGATTAAAAAGCCTAGATGGTTAAAGGACGATGAATAGAAAATGAACAGTTGAGAAAATTAACTATTCGCTCGGAGTTCTAGCGGTAAGGTGCTGCCGCCGTAGGTGTTCCAGGTACAGCTGCTCGGAAGATTTTTCCTGCATACGGAGCAGGTGCCGGACGGTGTGGCCGCTCACGACGTGGCAGATCTCCTCGGCTGTGTTTTTCACGTGATCGGCGGCCCGTTCGATGGCTTGGGCCATGCTGATCACGTGGACGCTGTCAGGTCCGCCGAATGTCATTTCTGGCTCCAGGTGGCGCATCACGACCAGATTATGCAGGCGGTCAACTTCGCGGTCGGCCCGTAGAACTTGCAGCGCCAGGGCGTGGTCGCGGTTGGAGAAAGCCTGTTGCGTATCGGCTAGCATCTTCGCCAACATCGAAAGCATGTCTCCCAAATCTCGCAGGTCACGCATGTCGAGGCGGGAATGCACGGTCTCCGCGCGGGTGGCAAAAGACAGCAACAAGTCGCCGATGCGTTCGAGATCGATCATGCACTTCAGGCAGGCAAGCTTTTCCCGGACCTGGTCCACAGACGAGTGAGCGAGCTCGGTTGCCACCCTCTCATCGAACTCCCGGTCGAGTTCATCTAGTTCTCGCTCACACGCGACGATGCGGGACAACGCTGAACTCGCGCCTAGCACCAGGTCGGCTGCGCTCTGGGCGGCAGAGATCGCAATGCTGTAGGCTCGCGTTGTCAGTGTTAGCAAGGCGTCGCCAGGTTTGGGATCTTGCTTTTTTGCGAGGGAACCATTCTGTGACATGAGAACCATCCATGCAGGTTCGCCGAACTGACCTGTGGAGATTTGGATTTGGCCGCGAGAGCTTTGTGTCCATGTTTATTTAATCCGATTGCTGTTTACATTTGTGTTAACAGTAGATAAAAGTATTGTCTCGTCGCGGTTCGTTCAGAATTGTTGTCCTACAGGTTCGAAACCAGCTCAGCCGCTACGTTAGACTTTAGTGGGACAGTTTGACGCGATGAGACTCTGCTTACGACAGATCACCGTGTTGTCCGGACTCTGGCTTCTCGGCGCGCTTCTGCTTGCGGCGGTCGGCGAAGCACAATCCACCACCCCCAGCGGTCAGAGCAAGAGTGCCGGCCCGTCAACTGCTGCACAAGATCCCGCACAGGTTATTCAATTCCTCAGCCGAACCATTTCCTGGCATAGGCAACTTGAAGCGGAAGGAAAGAACGTCAACCGAGCCACAGACCTGAGCTTCGCGCAGGAGGACCTGCACATCGCGGACCAGGTGGTGAGGCTTGCGTTTGAATATGCCAGAAGCCAAGCGCAACTTCAGGCGAAGCAATCCGCGCCGCCAACGCAGTTACCCGCGTCAGATGACAATTCTGCGCATTTCCAGCGGCTGGCCCAGGCCGCACAGAAGGTAGAACAGGAAATACAGGATACTCAAAACGAGGTGCAGGATCTGCGTCAGAAGCTCGCTCGCGCCCCAGAGAGTAAGAAGCGCGGTATCGAATCTCAAATTGCGGAAGTCCAGAGCGAAATCGGTCTGCTCGACGCGCGCAGAGATGCGCTACAGAGCATGAGTCAATTTGTGACTTCCAGCAACAGCGCTGGAAGCGGGGGCCTGCACACGCAGATCGAAGAACTCGCACGCTCGGTACCGGCCGATTTGAGCCGGCCTTCGACTGGTCATGACGAGGTTGCCGGCCAATCTTCGGTTGGAAGCGTTCTGAGCGGCAATTCGCAGCAGCCGTCAGGGATCTGGGAATTGGCGGGGGGCCTCATCCGTTTGTCAGGCAAGCTGCACACTCTTAACGACGGGCTCTCGGCGAGCGAAGCTCTGGCTGCGGAGGCCGACAAGCTCCGCGCTCCGCTGATGGAAAACTTGCGCAACCTTATCCACATAGGCGATGAGCTGTCCAGTGCAGCCGACACCAGCGGCCCCGCCGCGCTGGCGCAACAAAAGCAGCAGTTGGATGCGCTGGCATCTGAGTTCAGGCAGACCTCGGCACAAATGCTTCCCCTGAGCAAGATCAGTCTGCTCTTGGGGATGTACCAGGCTACGCTCAGGAATTGGAAAGAATCGGTCCGAGACGATCTCCACGACAATTTGCGCCAGTTGCTGTTCAAGCTGGCGGTACTGGCGGTGCTGATTGCGTTGGTCTTTGGTTTAGGAGAGGTGTGGCGCCGGGCCACATTCCGTTACGTCCATGACGGCCGCAGGAGATACCAGTTCCTATTGTTGCGGAGGATTGCAATATGGATCGCGATTGCCGTCATCATTATTCTTGCGTTCGCGTCTCAGCTCGGGTCGGCGGTGACTTTCGCGGGCCTGCTAACTGCTGGGATCGCGGTCGCGCTGCAGAATGTGATTGTGTCTATCGTTGGTTATTTTTTCCTTATCGGTAAGTACGGTCTGAGGGTTGGCGATCGCGTGCAGATCGCAGGTGTCACGGGAGAAGTCGTCGAGATCGGACTCGTACGCATTCACCTGATGGAACTGGGTGGGCCGGGAGAAAACCAGCCGAGCGGACGAGTTGTCGCGTTTTCCAACTCCATCGTGTTTCAGCCTACCGCCGGAGTCTTTAAACAAATTCCGGGCACAAATTTTATCTGGCACGAAATAAAGTTAACGCTGGCCGGTGATGCCGACTATCATGTCGCGCGCGAACGAATCACCCAGGCGGTGGACGCCGTTTTGGCCAAACATCAAGGAGACATGGAGGCCCAGCGCCGGCTGATGGAGATGAGCTTGAGTCCCGTCTCTACAGCCGACCTCGGAACCAAGGTACGCCTGCACTACACCGGATCAGGAATTGAGGCGACTGTGCGATTTCCAGTTGAGCTTGAGAAAGCCGCAGAAGTGGACGATCACCTGATGCGGGAGTTGCTTGCAGCGGCGGCGCGCGAGCCGAAGCTCAAAATCGTTAGCACTGAGATGCCGCTCGCCAGGGTGGGAGATTAGGTCGCCGACATCGAGAGCTATTGCAGGTTGCTGGCAACGTTTGAGAACGTGCTGTTAGCATTGGTGCCGATCAGGCGGATCGTACCCACCACGAGCAGCAGGATAACGGCCAGCATGACTGCATATTCGGCGATGTCCTGACCCTCGTCGTCAGCCCACAGCTTTTTAATTAGACTCTGCATAGATCACCTCAGAACTTGCGAACGCCTATGATGAACGTCCGGACACAGGTTGTCAACTGTTTCAGCACCTGATTTGGTGCAAATACGAGGTTTAGCGCCATTGCTCGACCGAGCGCGATAGGTAATCAAGCACCGGACGAGGGAAAACCCCAAGGAATATGGTAACAGCTAGACTGAGTCCTAGCGCAACCCCCAGCCCCGGGGGCACTGCCGCAACCGGAGCTTCCTCCCGCGGCTCGCGCATGTACATGACCACGATAATTCGGAGATAGTAATAGGCCGCTATTGCACTATTCAAAACGCCGATTAGCAGCAGTCCAATGAGGTTCTGGTTCATCGCCGAGGTGAATACATAGACCTTCGCAAAGAATCCCCCAAACGCCGGAATGCCGATCAGCGATAGCAGAAAAATTGTGAAGATGGCGGCCAAAGCGGGCGAACGTTTGCCCAGGCCCGAATAGTCCTCCAGGGTCACGTAGCGCTCGCCTGCGCCCGCGAAGTGTCCGACAACGGCGAATGCGCCCACGTTCATGGCCGCATACGAAGCGGTGTAAAACATTGCCGCAGATATCCCACTTTTCGGGTCCGACTGCGGCCACACGGCAAACGCCATTAACAAATATCCCGCGTGCGCGATAGACGAGTACGCCAGCAGGCGTTTCACGTTGTCTTGAACCAGAGCGGCGATGTTGCCGATAGTCATGGAAAGCGCTGCGGCGACCCAGATCAGCCACACTCTCCCAGGTGCTTGTCCCTGAAACAGCACGCGCAACAGCACCGCGAAGACAGCAGCCTTCGGAGCGGTGGACATGAATCCCACTACCGGCGCTGGCGCGCCTTCGTAAACGTCGGGAGTCCAGACGTGGAAAGGGGCTGCAGCCACCTTGAACCCCAGTCCGACAAACATCAGGGCCACGCCAATGTAGGCCAGTATTGGACCACCACCGTTCGTATATTGCCCAAGAGCCTCGCCAATCTTGTCAATACTTGTAGAGCCGGTGGCCCCGAACATGAGCGCCACGCCGTAGAGAAAGAATGCGGTGGCAAACGATCCCAGCAGAAAATATTTGACGGACGCCTCGCTGCTGATGGCTGAGCGCCGCCGGAATCCTGCGAGAATGTACGTGGAGATGGAGGAGATTTCAAGCGCGATGAAAATCAGCACCAGTTCGACCGCCGACGACATCAACATCATGCCGACTGCGCCGAAAAGGATCAGTCCGTAATATTCACCGGCGCGAATCTGCTGCACTTCCATGTACTCATACGAACTGAGAATGACCAGGACCGTGACCGCGGCGACCACGAAATGGAAGAAGACGCTGAACCCGTCCACTTTGATCATCTGCCAGAAAGCCAATCCCCAGAAGTGTTGTTGAGATTGATACAGCGTTGCCGCCAGACCGGCGACCGCGCCTATCAGTGCGACAATGCCCAGGGTGCGCTGGCTGCGGCGCTCGTCCACGACCGGATCGACCACCATGATGATCATGCCGAAAATTGAAAGCACGATCTCGGGCAGGATGCGGACGTAGTCGCCATTCGGCGGCAGGCTTTCCACGATGTCGAACAATGCCATCGTCATTGTTGGCCCACCACCTTCGCTGCGAATTGTGGGAATTGTGCGAGCACGTTGTGGACCGCGGGATCAATCGCGGTTAACCACCACAGCGGTGCAACACCCATGACAAGCGCCATTACTGCCGCCGGCCAGAGTGCAACTCGCTCGCGCAAATCCAGATCGGGTAGGGAACTATTCTCCGCATGCTTCACCGTGCCGAAGAAGACGCGCTGGTACATCCACAGCAGGTAGCACGCACTCCAGATCACTCCAGTAGCTGCGACCACTCCCCACCACACTTTTGCCTGGAACGCACCACTCAAAACCAGAAATTCGCCGATGAAGCCGTTCAGCAAAGGCAGCCCGACCGACGCGAGAATGACAAAGAGGAAGAATGTCGAATAGGCTGGCATCGGCGTCGCCAGGCCGCCAAACTCGGAAATCTCATAAGTGTGTCGGCGCTCGTACAGGATTCCCGCCAGCATGAACAGTGCACCGGTTGAAACTCCGTGCGCCAGCATGACGAACATTGCGCCATTGAGTCCAGCCTGCGTGAAACTGAAAATTCCTAACACGACGAAGCCGAGGTGGCTAATGGACGAATACGCAATCAGCTTCTTCATGTTGGGCTGCACCATCGCGACTAGCGCGCCGTAGACAATCCCAATCAGCGCCAGCACCGCAATCCAAGAGGCATTAGCGCGTGACTGCTCCGGAAACAATCCCAGGTTGAAGCGCAGCATTCCATACGTGCCCATCTTTAACAGGACACCAGCGAGCAGCACAGAGCCTGCTGTTGGAGCTTCAACGTGTGCGTCAGGAAGCCAGGTGTGGAATGGAAACAGGGGAACTTTGACGGCGAATGCAACAAAAAATCCCAGGAAAAGCAACTGAGCGGCACCAGCCAAGCCTGGAATCTGGTTGTTCGCAATTGCCTCCCGGATCTTCACGAAATCGAACGTATTTGGAGACGTATGTACGTATAGCCACAGAATCCCCGCCAACATGAAGACGGACGCAACCATCGTGTATAGAAAGAATTTGACCGCCGCATAAACCCGACGCCCGTGGCCATAGATGCCGATGAGCAGCGCCATCGGAATCAGTGTTGCTTCCCAGAAGAAGTAAAAAAGAAAGAGGTCGAGGGAAACGAAGACGCCGATCAATCCGGTTTCCAGCACCAGAAGTAAAATGAAAAATTCTTTTACCCGCTCATGAATCGACTTCCACGAGATCAGCACGCACAATGGCGTGAGAAATGTGGTCAGCACGATCAGCCACAGCGAGATTCCGTCAATCCCCATGTGGTAGTGAATATTGGGAGTCGGAATCCAGGGGAGGTCGCGATCAAACTGAAATCCGGACTGGGCGCGATGAAAGTGCGCGGGCAGGTGCAGTGATAAGACGAACGTCAGCAGAGAAACAAGAAGCGCGAACCCCCGTATTTCGCGGTCACGGCGGGGAGCAAAGAGCAGCAGCACTGCCGCGCCCGCGGGAATAAACGTGACCAGCGTGAGAATGTTGTTGTCGAGCCAGTTCATGGTGTCCGCAGGCCCACCCAGACCATGTAAATGATCACTGCAGTCGCTCCGATCGCCACCCATCCCGCGTAAGATCGCAGGTTGCCGGACTGCATGTGCCGTAAATTATCGGAAACTTCGCGCGCAGTGTCGGCGCTGCCATCGAGCGTGGCGTCGATCACTCCTTGGTCAATGCCGCGCCAGAACACGACGCCGGAAATTGCGATCAGCGGCTTCACAAAGATCCATGCATAAAGTTCGTCAATCCAATATTTGTTCGCGACGGCCCTGTAAAGCCCATGTGCCGATGCCGCAATTCGCGCAGGCAATTCCGGCTTTCTGTTGTACAGCAAAAAGGCAAGGAGAAAGCCGAGAACTCCCGCCGCGACAGAAACCACCATGAGCGTCGTTTCAAGTCCCGGGGCCTCTTGGCGGGCCTGCGTTGCAGCGCCGCCTTCGAATGTTGTGGCCGCTACAGCGCTCGATTCAAAGACTGGCGTCAAAAAATTGTCAAAGCGATGATGAATCCCAACCCATCCGCCGACGAATGAGAGCGCTGCAAGTATCACCAGCGGAACCAGCATCACTTTCGGGCTCTCGTGTATTCCGCCATGACCTTGTCCGTGTGAGGCGGAAGTGTGTGGTACGGGCGCCCCCGCCCGCGATCCAGTTACGTCGTCGCCGTGCGAAGCTTCCGCGTCCCCTCGGTACTCACCGAAAAATGTCATGAACCACAGACGGAACATGTAGAAGGATGTGATGAACGCGGTAACCAGGCCAACCAGCCAGTAGATCCAATTTGCCTGGTAGGCTCGCCAGAGAATCTCGTCCTTGCTAAAAAAACCAGCCAGAGGCGGGATTCCAGCGATGGCAAAGGTCGCGATCGTCATGGTCCAGAAGGTCACTGGAATTTTCTTGCGCAGACCACCCATCTTGCGCATGTCCTGTTCACCGCCGACCGCGTGAATTACGGAGCCAGCTGCCAAGAACAGCAGGCCCTTGAAGAATGCGTGCGTCATCAAGTGGAAAATCCCAGCCGAAAATACTGCGACGCCGCAGGCCAGGAACATGTACCCGAGCTGCGAAATGGTGGAGTAAGCCAGCACCTTCTTGATATCAGTCTGGGCAATACCGATGGTTGCTGCGAAGAAGGCAGTCAGCGTTCCGATGATTGCGACCACGGTCAGCGCACTGGGCGCCCGTTCAAAGATCATGTGCGACCGCGCCACCATATAAACGCCCGCAGTCACCATGGTTGCGGCATGAATCAGGGCGGAGACTGGGGTAGGGCCTTCCATCGCGTCCGGCAGCCACACGTAGAGAGGAATCTGCGCCGACTTTCCGCACGCGCCAACCATTAACAGGAGCGCTGTCGCAGTAAGGAAGCCCGCGCCGCCGATCTCTGGAGAGTAAGTTGCGGCCTGATCAAACACACCGTTGAGGTTGGCGGTGTGAAATTCCAAGGTTTTGAAGTGCTGAATGATGAGGAACAGCGCGATGAGAAATCCGAAGTCGCCAATGCGATTTACAATGAATGCTTTTTTCCCTGCTGCCGCTGCCGAATCTCGCAAAAAGAAGAATCCGATCAGCAGATAGGACGCTAGCCCCACGCCCTCCCAGCCGACAAACATCAGCAGATAGTTGCTGGCGAGCACCAGCGTCAGCATGAAGAACATGAACAAGTTCAGATATGAGAAGAATCGGTAATATCCGCCTTCCTCCCACATGTACCCGACCGAATAAATATGAATAAGAAATCCCACGCCGGTTACAACCAACAGCATTACGAGTGAGAGTTGGTCGATGGCGAATGAGAAATTTATGACGAAGTCGCCCGACCGCAGCCACGTCCCAACTGGCGGGTCAAGGTGCGGCAAACTCAGAGAAGAGAACTGCGCCGCGATCGACAGCGCCATCGCAAACGCAGCACCGCAAAATCCCAGCGCAACTGCCGCGACCGCTTGCCTTGAGAATCGCTTGCCGAGGAACCCATTAATCGCCGCTCCCGCAAGCGGCAGGAGTGGAATGATCCAGAGATGCAGATTGGGGTTGGGCGTCATAGTTTGAGCAGGTTCACCTGATCAATATTCAGCGTCTCGCGAGTGCGGAACACCGCGATAATAATCGCCAAGCCGACCGCCGCTTCCGCCGCAGCAACGACCATCACGAAAAAAACAAAAACATGTCCACTCAGTGCGAGCTTGTTGCCGAGCATTTCCCACTTCGCGGCAAACGCCACAAACGAGAGATTCACGCCATTGAGCATCAACTCAATCGACATGAAGATAGTTATGATGTTGCGCTTAATCAAAAACCCTGCGACGCCGCACGCGAACAGAATCGCGCTCAGCACCAGGTAATAGGACAGCGAAATCATCAGCCCTCCCTCTTAGTTTCTCGCACCGACTCAGGCCGCGCCGCCAAAACCACTGCGCCCATGATCGCGATCAAAACCAGAATTGAAGTGACTTCGAACGGCAGCAGGAATTGATGAAACAGTAGCTGTGAAATGTCGGCGGCGTTGCCAAACGCCTTGCTTGATTCCGAGGTGACGCCAAGAGCTACCGCAGTCCCTTCGGACCGCACGAGTGCCCAGCAAATGATGACGGTGACGGCCAGCGCACCGGGAATGCCGATCAGCCATGCCACATGGCTTCCTTGACTGTGTTCCTCTTCACCAGCATTAAGAAGCATGATCACGAATACGAAAAGGACCATGATTGCGCCCGCATAGACGATCACCTGGATTGCGGCGACAAATTCTGCGCCCAACAAAAGGTATTCAACCGCCAGCGATCCCATGACCACGACTAACGATAAAGCGCTATTGATGGGATGGCGCTGCAGCAACAGGTTCACCGCACCCGCCACACAGATCAGTCCGAACACCGAAAATAGGATCAGATGAAGCATGTTGTGTAGGGCGGGCGCCTTCGCCCGCCAATTGCTATGGCTTCAACGCCACCACCAACGCCGTCACTACTAGATTCGCAATCGCCAGCGGCAACAGAAACTTCCATCCAAACGCCATCAGTTGGTCATAGCGAAAACGCGGCAACGTGCCACGCACCCAGATATAAACAAAGAGAAATACGAACACCCGCAGCACAAACCAGAATAGGGGCAAGAGCTGTTGCAGCCAGTCAGGACCAAACACTGGCCCACGCCATCCGCCCAGAAACAGCAACGACGCCAGACACGCGACCGTAATCATGTTCGCGTACTCGGCCATGAAGAACATGGCAAATTTCATTGCGCTGTATTCGGTGTGATAGCCGGCAACCAGTTCGGTTTCGGCCTCTGGCAGATCAAATGGAATGCGGTTCGTCTCCGCATAGGCTGCCGTCAAATAGATAAAGAACGCAACGATTTGACCACCGCGGAAAATAAACCAATTGGGAATAAATCCCCAGAAGTGGCCTGCCTGCGCATCCACAATTCCGCGCAAGCTGAAGGTGCCAGCGAGAATCAAAACGCCAACCAGCGATAGTCCTAATGCAATCTCGTAACTGACCATCTGAGCACTGGCGCGCAGCCCGCCCAGCAGTGAATACTTGCTGTTTGAGGACCACCCTGAGAGCGCCACGCCATACACGCCCATTGAAGTGATACCAAGCACGACGAGCAGTCCGATATTCACGTCCGTAATCTGAAAAGGCGTACTGATATTTCCGACATGCAGCCAGTTGCCAAACGGGATGACGGCAATGGAAGTCACCGCGAAAATGACGGCAATCATCGGAGCTGCGATATACAGCGGCTTGTAAACGTGCGGCGGCGTCAAGTCTTCCTTGAAAAGAAATTTCACGCCATCTGCTGCGGGCTGCAACAGTCCGAATGGGCCCACTCTTGTGGGTCCCCAACGATTTTGCATGTGCCCGACAACCTTGCGCTCCAGCCAGACGGTGTAAGCGACCGCTGTCAGCAGGACAAACAAGATCAGCGCGATCTTGATGACGGAAACGATGATGAAGGAGGTGATAGTCAATTCGTTTCTTAAAAGCTTTTAACCGCAGAGGTCGCAAAGAAAATCGGCAAAGGTCGCAGAGAAAGCCATTCTTAATTTCCCAATTGCAAAATTACCCAGTTACAAACCGTCTTCAGTCTGCCGGAACTTCTTCGGCTGGCTCTGGGCTCTTGTTCTCGATTACGGAATTCAAGGTTCGCGAGTAACGGCCCACGGTTCCGGAAGTGAAAAGATTGTTGTTTGCGGGGACGATCAGCCCTGGATCCTGAACGGCCCCCGGCCCCATCTGGCCGATCTCGGTATGTTGATCGTTACCCGCCATCAACTCAATTCTCGAAACACCGTATCCCGGTACCAAACGCTGAATCTCATCCAGCGCAGCCATCGGATCGAAGGGATTCATCTTCGGCTCAAGGCCGTGCGCTTCGAGCCAAACTCCATGACGGTCAGCTTCGCCCGATTGCGCTCCCCGCGACTGGCCCATGTCGGACCTGACTCCGTGCCCGAACGGTACGAGCTTGTGAACATCAGCGCCCATTGCGTCGGCGATGCGCACGATCATGTCGAAGTCGGGTTTGGCGGTCGCGATCTCGCCGGCCTTCTTAAGAATCTGAACGTCGCCACAGGTATTGGTGAACGTTCCCGCCTTTTCGTAGGCATTGGCGGCAGGCAGGACAACGTCTGCGAGTGCGGCGGTTTCCGTCAGGAACATTTCCTGCACCACCGTGAACGTGTTCTTGAGACCTGCGGGATCCACATTCAAACGGCCGACTGGATTTGCGCCGACCACGTAAAGAGCTTTGAGTTGGCCGGATTTCGCCGCATCCAGCATGCCGGGAACCGTTAAGCCTGACTTCGGCGGCAACGCACCCCATTCTTTTTTGAAGTTGCCGCCATCCGAAACGGGAAGGTATCCAGG